>Ga0214921_10000333_pt1 | contig 91235 bp, 95 predicted proteins | sample LL1505_MetaG_FD_177992 | JGI IMG/M metagenome (GOLD analysis project Ga0214921, IMG submission 177992) | Freshwater microbial communities from Lake Lanier, Atlanta, Georgia, United States - LL-1505 | ecosystem: Environmental > Aquatic > Freshwater > Lake | place: USA: Georgia | collected... | reverse complement strand
CGGCAGTTTTACTTGCGCTTATAGTTTGCCATGTTTTTGTGGTTAACGAGATCATCACGGCTTCCTCGGCCCGCTTGCCTTGAAGTAACGACTAAAGTCGAGACCGTTCACCCCCAAGATTAAGCGAATTACTTTTCAATATTTAGTTGTATGGAAAGGATGATTTTACAGGCTATTTTTAAATACTGTTAATTGGCTACTAATCGTAATCTTGATCCGAGTTTTTGCGCTTACTTGTGCCACTACTCTTACCAGATTTACGCCGAGATAACTCGCGATCAACCTCGCGGCTAACCTGTTGCTCCATTAATGTATTTCGCTTATCGTGAGCTTTCTTTCCCTTTGCAACTGCGATCTCAACCTTTGCCTTGCCATCTTTAAAATAAAGTGAGAGTGGAACTAAGGTTAAGCCGCCCTGCTTTATAACACCTGCGATCTGAGCAATCTCTCGTTTGTGTAGTAACAATTTTCGATCTCGACGTGGCGTATGGTTGGTCCAACTTGCTTGGTTGTACTCAGGAATGTGAATACCACTTACCCAAATCTCACCATCTCTTTCCATGGCGTAACCATCGGTAAGTGATGCCCGTCCAGCTCTGAGTGATTTAACCTCAGTGCCGGTTAAAACTAAGCCACACTCATACACCTCTTGAATAAAGTAATCATGACGAGCGCTTTTATTTTGGGCAATAACCTTCTTGCCAAGCTCTTTGACCACAAGCAACCCCCAATCCGTTTTGAGGTAGTTGTTAAACCTTTAGATACTTACGAAGGGTTAATACCGATGCGATGCTTGAAACTACTAAACCTGTAAGAAGGAGCCAGGCAGAGGCGACCCAAACATCCTTCCAAGTGAAGAATTGAGTAAAGGTTAATAGTGGAGCCACCTTTGAATCTATAACAGCTTTAAATGCTGCCAGTACTCCAGTTGAAACCAACCAACCAGATAGAGCAGCAAATATTCCCTCAAGTAAAAATGGAAGTTGAATAGAAAAACTAGAAGCGCCAACTAACTTCATAACCCCGGTCTCACGCCGGCGATTAAAAGCTGCAATTCTTAGTGTATTGCTTATTAATAATGATGCGGTCAAAACCGATGCTGCGCCAATTACTAAAGCGCCATTACGTAGAACCGCTAGTAATCTAAAAAATTTCTCAAGTATTGCTCGCTGATCCTGCACAACATCAACCCCTGGCCTGCCGGAGAAGGCACTTTCAATAACTGCAAACTTGGTTGGATCTTTTAGCTTTACCCTAAAAGATTCTGGAAGTTGATCAGCTGTTACATTTTGCGCAATTGCAGAACCTTTAAACCGCTCTTGAAAGCGCTTGAACGCCTCATTTTGAGATTCATAGTAAACCTCCTGCACAGCTGGTAGATCTTTTAAATCCTTTTGAATACTAATCTTTTGATCATTTGTGATGACTCCATTTGCGCAAGATTGTCCTTCTGAGAGTGAACCGCAAAGAAATATTGAAACCTCAATCTTGTCATACCAATAATCCTTCATTACCCGCACCTGTGAATTAGCAAGTAAGCCAATACCAAGTAAAGATAGTGAAATTGCAACGGTAATCATTACCGCAATGGTCATAGTTAAGTTTCGGCGCAGGCCAATTGCGACCTCACTCATTACAAACTTAGCGCGCATTTGATAACCCTATCTTTTTCATCACTTAATTAGCCGGTATAGCCATAAACACCACGGGCTTGATCACGTATTACATGACCGCCATCTAACTCAATAACCCGTTTACGCATCTGATCAACGATTCCAGCATCATGGGTAGCCATTACTACGGTTGTACCCTCTCGGTTAATGCGATCAAGTAACTTCATAATTCCAACTGAGGTAGCAGGATCTAGGTTTCCAGTTGGTTCATCGGCAATTAATATTGTTGGGCGAGAAACATAAGCTCTAGCAATTGCAACTCGTTGTTGCTCTCCTCCTGATAACTCACTTGGCTTACGGTCACCTTTTTCTTCAAGCCCTACTAACTCTAAAACCTCAGGCACCTCACGGCTAATCTGTTTATTTGAATAGCCCAGTACATGCAACGTAAAGGCAACATTTTCAGTCACTGTTTTATTTGGAAGTAATCTAAAATCTTGGAAAACGGTGCCAACCTGGCGACGAAGCTCTGGCACTTTGTGAGCAGCTAAGGAATTTAACTCTTTACCCGCCACATGAATTACGCCAGCAGTTGGTCGCTCCTCTCTAAGTACTAATCTTAAAAATGTTGATTTTCCAGAGCCAGATAATCCAACTAAGAAGACAAACTCACCCTTTGCAATTTCAAGATTAACGCCATCAAGGGCTGCCTTCTCCTGGCGTGGGTATATCTTGGTTACATTCTCAAACCGAATCACAGCCTTGGCCCCTTAAATCGAATAATCTTGTTAACTGATACTAGTTTAGATAAATAATCACCTATCTTCGGTGATTTAACGCCAATTTCAGATAATAATCGCTGTGAATTTAGCGTAATTGTGAGATTACTCGCGCTCTTTGCGCCATTTAATGCCAGCTTCAATAAAACCATCTAACTCACCATCTAATACCGCAGATGGATTTCCAACTTCGAAATCAGTACGTAAATCTTTAACCATTTGATATGGAGCAAGTACATAAGATCTCATTTGGTTTCCCCAAGAGCCAGAGTTGTCTCCTTTAAGTGCATCCATCTTTGCCCGATCCTCTAATCTGCGACGCTCTAATAACTTTGATTGCAATACTGCCATTGCAGTTGCCCGGTTTTGGATTTGTGATCTTTCATTTTGGCATGAGACCACGATGCCTGATGGCGTGTGAGTAATTCTTACCGCAGAGTCTGTTGTATTAACACCCTGTCCACCTGGACCAGATGAACGATAAACATCAACCCTTAAATCCTTTTCTTCAATCTCAATATGATCACTTTGTTCAACTACTGGAACAACCTCAACACCTGCAAATGAGGTGTGACGACGGGATTGAGAATCAAATGGTGAAATTCTTACCAACCGATGGGTTCCTTGCTCAACCGAGAGTCTTCCATATGCATATGGGGCGGTAATTCGAAATGTCGTTGATTTAATTCCCGCCTCCTCAGCGTAGGAGGTTTCTAAAACATCTATTTTGTAATTATGACGTTCACAAAACCTTAAATACATTCGCATTAGCATCTGTGCCCAATCGGCCGCCTCAACACCACCTGCCTCTGATCTAATTGTCATTAGCGCATCTCGCTCATCATATTCACCACTTAAAAGTGTCTGCACCTCTAGCTCATTAATTACCTTTGTTAAATCATCCAACTCTTTATCAATATCTTTAAAAGCCGATGCCTTATCACTTTCAGCTCCGGCTAACTCCACCATCACCGGCAGATCATCTAGCCTTCTTCTAATTGCACTAATCTTGTTGATAGTTGATTGCGCCCTAGATAGCTTGCTTGTGATTACCTGCGCTGCAGCAGGGTCATCCCAAAGATTTGGTTTACTTGCCGCTTTCTCAAGCTCTTGCGCAGTAGCAATCAACTTAGGCAGGTTTAACACCTGCTCAATAGACTTTAATGTGATATCGATTTTTTCGATTTCCACTTGATAATCACGGGCTGCCATAGGCTAGAGGATAATCTAATTTGGGATGTATTCCGAACTAGCACCGATTGTGGTGCGAATATGCAAATTATCTAACTCATTTAAATGAAAAAAGGGGATATCAATTGGCAGGCGGGCATTAATGGAAATCTGCGCGCTAACTTCAAATAAATCACAATTAAATTGCTCAATATAGATTGATTTACCGCTAACCTGACTTTGGTTAATTATTGAATGAAACCTGGTATTTGCTAGATAGCAATCAAGTGGCACACGCTTATTGGAACTAAATCTATTTAATTCAGTATAATATGCAATTAAATTGATTGAGTGGGCGGCAGAGTTTATAGCCGCTTCGCCAATATTTGTTAGCTCCTTTTTAGCTGCATATGCCGATGAGATATTAATTGAAATAAAGGCAAGACTCATTGCAATTAAGAAGAATCCAAATGAGAGCGGTAGTAGCGAGCCTCTGCTTTTACCATTGAGCCACTTAACTATCGCCATAGATCAACAAACTCACTTGCTGAAGCACTCTGATTTGAGCCAACTTTAATGGTGGCAGTTACCTTGTTACCTCTGCTAAAACATGGGGTATTAGAACAGGAAATAATTAATTTAATATCTCTATTTGATATAGCTGTTGGGGAAAGGGTTGATTTAAATAGATCAACAACTTGATAGGCGCGCATACTTGCTAACTCTGAATTTGGACTAGTTACATATGCGCGTACTGCTTGGCGAGCAAGATTTTTGCTCTCAGCAATAGCTATTGATTTACTCTGCACAGCTGTAATTAGAACTAAGAAAGCGGTAAAAAAGGGAAGAGTAAAAACTAGGAACTCAGCAATTGCTGAACCACAATTTCTATATTTTAAAACCTTAATTACTATCATTTTCATCAACTGCAATTGAAACAACTTTCATTATTGCTGGCTGAGTAAAATCAATAAACTTTATGGCTGCAGTTCTATTCTCAAGTAGTAGTACTGAGCCGCCACCAATTAATGGGTATCGGGCATAATTTTTACCACCCCCAGAGATTGCATTCTTTGTTAATTCACTCTGATATATATGAGTATCTCTCATTAAATTAAACTGTATGAATACAAGTTGAAACATAATGAGAAAGATAAATACTTGAGGTGCAATTGTTAAAAAAGACTCAACTGAGCCTGCATTCTTGGCGAGTAATAGCTTGCGCAACTACCTGATACCGCCCATTGCATCTAAGGAGTTGCGCAAAATTGTGGTTAGTTTCGGGGCAGCAATTGACCAGATACCGGTCACTAACGCAGTCGTCATCAAAACAACTAGGACCCAGCCTGGCACATCGCCTCTGCTTTTACTTTTGATTAATTTTTTGAATTTTTGCTGCAGATAGATACTAGTTTTAATTAGATTTATTTTATTTTTCATATAGCTCCAGATAATTTAGAATTCTGGCTACTATATCTAGATATTTATTCTAGAAATATGAATTTAATTTATTGTGGATAATGCTTACTGAAAGGTTAAAACCACATCTGCCTTATCTTTAGTTGTCTCAACTACCTGAGCGTTAATCTCATCAGAACCATGGGTCCACTTATGAGCGATCTCAGGAGACCTTCCATACTTAATGCTTCGAGCCATTAACCTCTCCCACCTTAATTCATCCTCAATCTGGATATACCAAGATTCGGTAAGAAATGATTTAACATCCTGCCACCCATGCTTATCAAGTAGTAAATAATTACCCTCAGTAAGGACTAACTTACAATCTTTTAAGACCACACCTTCGGCAACTATTGATTCTTCAATTTCGCGATGGAATATCGGGAAGTAAATATCTGAATCCAAATCCAACTTAATTCTCTTAAGCAACTCTGAGTATCCCCTGGAATCAAAGGTGTCATATGCGCCCTTGCGATCAGCTTTTCCATACTCCTCTAACAATTTATTACTTAAATGGTAACCATCCATTGGTACTAGTACAGCTTTTTCTTCAACTAAATTACTTAGCAAATACGAGGTTAGAGTTGATTTTCCGGCTCCAGGTTTACCAACTATTCCGATGATGATTCTTTGTTCATTATTTTCTTGCAAAGTTTTTAGGCGTTTTAAGGCCTCTTCAATAGTTTTTATAATTATTGGCATTACTTAAAGACCGATTTCCGCCAACGAATTAGAGAGTATCTCTAAACCTAACCTTGCATCAGCCTCAGAAATATTACATGGTGGCACCATGTGAATTCGATTAAAGTTATTAAATGGCATTAAACCATTCTTCTTACAAGTAGCGACAATCTCATTCATTTTTGGACTAGATGCACCATATGGCGCAAGTGGCTCACGAGTTTTTCGATCAGTAACCATATCAATGCCCCAGAAAACGCCCGCACCTCGAATATCACCAATTACTTGATGTTTTTTTGCCAACTCATTAAGTCCTGGACCAATAATTTTTTCGCCAATACTTGCAGCATTCTCAACCATTTTTTCACTCTTCATAACATCAATTGTTGCAACTGCAGTTGCACATGCCAGTGGATGACCAGAATAGGTAAGCCCACCTGGGAAAACCCGCTCATCAAAGCTCTTTACAACGGGCTCAGAAATAACAACACCCCCAAGTGGCACATAACCAGATGTCACTCCCTTTGCAAAAACTATTAGATCTGGAATTGATTTACTATGTTGATAACCAAACCATTTACCAGTTCTACCAAAGCCAGACATAACCTCATCAGCTATCCATAAAATCTCATACTTATCGCATAAAGCGCGTAACCCATCTAGGTAACCTGCCGGTGGCACTAACACGCCAGCAGTTCCAGGAACTGATTCAATTAATATTGCGGCAATAGTTTTTGGTCCTTCAAAAATAATTGTTTGCTCAAGATGTTCAAGTGCGCGCTGACACTCCTCAGCTTCACTAGTTGCCCAAAATGCCGAACGATATAAATATGGTCCCCAGAAGTGCACATGACCATAGCCAAACTCATTTGGAAATCTGCGTGGGTCTCCGGTGGCATTTATTGCTGAGCCGGTATTACCATGATAAGAGCGATAGGTTGAAAGAACTTTATGTTTACCAGTGTGAAGTCTGGCCATTCTGATCGCGTTTTCAATTCCATCAGCACCTGCATTTGTAAAAAAAACTTTCTTAAACTTATCCCCTACTATTTCAATAATTCTCTTTGCCGCTTCATTACGTGCTTCATTAGCATGTTGGGGCGCGATAGTTGTCAAAACATCAGCCTGGGCTTTTATTGCCTCAATAACCTTAGGATGTTGGTGGCCAATATTTGTGAATACTAATTGGCAGGAAAAATCTAAGTACTTTTTACCAGTGAAATCCCAAAAATATGAGCCAGCACCACCTGCAATAGCCATTGGCGAAATTTGAGCCTGAGCTGACCAAGAGTGAAAAACATGAGCTCGATCATCAGCAAATACCTTTGCTGCCTTTTCTGGATTATTTTCCAAACCGCTCACAAATCTCCTACCCTTGAACTTATATTTACCACTTAGATATAGCCAATCTAAGCACTTATGCGCAATTTTTCCTAGGCCTGCGGTAGCAGTGATACCAAAACCTCAAGTATTGTTGGGATATGAAAACTGTTTCGCATTGGATTAATGGCTCAATTACCACTGATAAAGCCGCACAGGTAGGTGAGATATTTAATCCAGCAACTGGAAAGGTTTCTGGCACAGTTAACTTTGCCGATGTGGCAACAGTTGATAAAGCGGTGCAGGTAGCAACTGATGCTTTTGATAGTTGGCGACATAGCTCACTTACTAAGCGCACCCAAGTTTTATTTGCATTTCGGGAGTTAGTAAATAAAAATAAAGAGAATATTGCTGGGCTAATTACCGCCGAACATGGAAAAGTTTTAAGTGATGCTCAAGGTGAGGTAACTAGGGGACTTGAGGTTGTTGAGTTTGCCTGCGGTATCCCACACCTTCTAAAAGGTGGATTCTCAGAGGAGGTATCTACTGGAGTTGATGTTTACTCAATTCGTCAGCCACTTGGTCCAGTTGCAATTATTTCGCCATTTAATTTTCCAGCGATGGTGCCAATGTGGTTCTTTCCAATTGCTCTTGCCTGTGGAAATACAGTAATTGTTAAGCCCTCTGAAAAAGATCCAAGTGCAATTATGTTTATTGCTGATTTGTTAAAACAAGCTGGCCTACCAGATGGTGTGTTTAATGTTGTTCACGGTGATAAAGTCGCAGTCGATGCGCTGCTGAATCATCCTGGAATTAAATCCGTTTCATTTGTTGGTTCAACACCAATTGCAAAATATGTTTATGAGACTGGCACAAAAACTGGAAAGAGAGTACAAGCATTAGGTGGAGCTAAGAATCACATGATCGTTTTGCCAGATGCTGATTTAGAGTTAGCAGCAGATGCAGCGATAAATGCTGGATTTGGTTCAGCGGGCGAAAGATGTATGGCAATCTCAGCAATTGTTGCTGTTGAGCCGATTGCAGATGCATTAATTGAGAAAATAAAGAGTAGAGCTACCAAAATTAAAACTGGTGATGGCACAACCGGAGCAGATATGGGACCCCTTGTAACTAAGGTGCACCGCGATAAGGTCGCAGCTTATATAGATGCTGGTGAGAAAGAGGGTGCCAAGGTTGTAGTAGATGGCCGTAATGTTGATGTTTCAGGTGATGGTTTCTGGCTTGGTCCGACATTATTCGACAATGTAAAACCAAATATGAGCATCTACCTAGAGGAGATATTTGGCCCTGTCTTAAGTGTTATTCGTGTAAAAACATATGATGAGGCTCTAAACCTAGTTAATGCTCATCAATACGGCAACGGCACCGCAATCTTCACAAATGATGGTGGAGCTGCCAGAAGATTCCAAAATGAGGTCGAAGTTGGCATGGTTGGAATAAATGTTCCAATCCCAGTTCCAATGGCCTACTTCTCATTCGGTGGCTGGAAGAACTCATTATTTGGTGATTCACATGCTCACGGAACTGATGGCGTTCACTTCTTTACTAGAGGCAAAGTAATCACCTCTCGCTGGCTAGATCCAAGCCATGGTGGAATTAACTTAGGATTCCCACAAAACACTTAAGTTAGCCGCGAAGAGTTTTTGCAAGTTCCTTAAAATCATTAACCATAAAATCAACTTCGGCTTGACCATGCGCCAAACTTATTAACCACTGTTCATCTAATCCTGGTGGCGTCATAATTCCATGATTTAATGACCAAAGAAATGATAACTCAGCAATTTGGAAATCTGTTGCTTTATAGTCGCGATAATTACGAACCGGCTTATCAGACCAGGTAACACAGCCTTTAACACCAAAACCAACTGTGTGTGCTGGAAGTTCGTACTGATCAATTACTTCACGAATACGCTTTAACGCTTGAATATTTAAAGATTCTGCTTTTTCAAGTGCAGCAGGTGTGCAAACTTTATCTACTGCCCTTACCGCTGCCATAGCCAAAATATGACCATTAAATGTACCAAGGTGTGGCATACGACCATCTGTTACTGGTTTCATAAACTCAGATTTACCACCAAAAGCAGCAAGTGGGATTCCACCACCAATTGATTTAGCCATACAAATTAAATCTGGAATTACACCTAAGCGTTGTGCTGCTCCTTGTGGGCCAGCAGTTAAACCAGTTTTAACCTCATCAAAAATCAAAACAATTTTGTATTGATCGCAAAGCTCTCTAACCGATTCTAAATACCCTTCATCAGGTAAAACTATTCCGATGTTTTCTAATACTGGTTCAACAATAAAGCATGCAATTGTATTTGCATGCTTACTAAATACGCGCTCCAGTGCTTCAATATTATTAAATGGAACTACATATGATTCCCCTGGCACTGATGCATTTCCAATAACTGAATTTGGTGAATCAGCTGGGCCTGCCTTATCAAGTGATGGCTTGGTAGAGACCATTACTGCATCGCCACTTCCATGGTATCCGCCTTCAACCTTTACAACTCCCTCTTTACCGGTGTAAGCACGGGCTGTTCTAACCGCATACATGGTTGATTCAGTTCCAGAGTTGGTAAAACGAATCTGATCAATACCAAACCGTCGACACAACCGCTCAGCAGCATCTCTTGAGATTGGTGAAGGTGCGGTATATAAAGTTCCAATATCTAGTGACGCCTTAATCTCTGAGATCACCTCTGGATTTAAGTGGCCTACCAACATCGAGCCAAAGCCCATCGATAGGTCTAGCATCTTGCGACCATCCACATCTGTCATCCATGCACCCTTTGCTGAGGAGATTGAGATTGGATATGGCTCAAATGATTGGAAGGTCGAGTGTGCACCAAGCGGAATGCTTTGAACCGCTAACTGGTACTCAAGACCTGAGCTAAGTAATTTTGATTTATACAAATCTAACTGTTGTTGTAAAAGTTTTTCTAATCTAGCACGATCTAGCGGTTTTGAATGTGCTGGTACCGAACGGAAGGTTTGAGGATGATGCGTTTGGGTTTTCATTGCGGGTTTGTGCGGATAGGGGTTCTAATTGAACCGATACTTTGTTAGCACTCTCCTAGTCATACGTTTTCTTACATACATAGTTTAGCAGAGTTAAATTTTTAATCAACTAACCAGATTTTATGCGTAGTTTTATATAGTTATTGTTATTTTAAATTTGATTAACTATAAAATCATGAGATCAGGATTCGTTCTTAATTACTGTATAAATAAGCTGATTTACAGAACAGGTATGATCTACCAATGGTAAATAGAAGAGTTGATTTAACAACCACTCAGATTGAGCATTTAAAAAGCTTAGTTACTGGTTTGGTATCAACAAATGAAACTGTACTTGATCAACATGGTAGAGATGAATCTGCTATTCCACCGGTACGGCCTTCTGCAGTTGTCATGCCACAAAGTACTGATGAGGTTTCTAAAGTATTGGCATACTGCAATAGCGAAAAAATTCCAGTTGTAGCATTTGGTGCTGGCTCTTCTCTAGAAGGGCATGTGCTGCCTTTATTTGGCGGAATTTCACTTGATTTAACCCAGATGAATAAAATTATTCAAATACGCCCAGATGATTTACTTGTCAGAGTGCAACCAGGAGTCCATCGCATTGCGTTAAATGAAAAGCTTGCTAACTCTGGTTTGTTTTTCTCAGTAGATCCAGGAGCCGATGCCACATTAGGTGGAATGGCTTCAACCGGTGCTGCTGGCACAACAACTGTTCGATATGGATCGATGCGGGACAATGTTTTAGCAATTACCGCGGTTATGGCAGATGGAACCGTATTTCAAACCGGCCGTGAGACTAGAAAATTATCTGCTGGTTATGACTTAACAAGATTGCTTGTAGGTTCTGAAGGCACCTTGGCAATTATTACTGAGCTGACGCTACGAGTATTTGGAATTCCTGAGAAAATGGCGGCAGCCATAGTTAGATTTCCTACCTTGGCAGATGGTGTAACAGCAGCAACAGCTATTGTTCGTTCTGGAATTGCAATTGCAAGATGTGAATTTCTAGATGCCAAGTGCATTAAGAATGTGAATGCCCATGATGGTCTAACACTTACTGAGATGCCGACCTTATTTTTTGAATTTCACGGATCACCAGCTGGAGTATCTGAGGATGCCCAATCTGTTAAAGATATTGTTGAAGAGTTCGGTGGATCAGAGTTTGAATGGACAAGTGATGAGGGCGCACGTCGTAAGTTATGGCAAGCACGTCATAACGCCTACTGGGCTGGTATTGCAGCAAATCCTGGTAAACGTGCTGTAAGTACAGATGCAGCAGTACCACTTTCAAAACTTTCTGATGCAGTAACTGTTGCTGATCAAATACTTGCAAAACATCCTTATCCATATTCAATATTAGGACATGTTGCAGATGCTAATTTTCACTGTTTTATTGTTACCGACCCAGCAAAACCTGAGGAGCTAGAGGATGTTCGCCACATAACCCATGAAATAACAATGAAAATGATTGAGATGGGTGGAACTTGCACCGGAGAGCATGGCATAGGCTCAGGAAAAATTCAGGCTCTGATTGCCGAAACTGGCGCTCCAGCCGTTAATATTATGAAGTCAATTAAGCAAACTTTAGATCCAAACAACATACTAAATCCGGGAAAGGTTTTTAACTAGATGAGTCTTACTGTCTGGGAAGTAACAATTGCAGCACTTCTAGCCGTATTAGCTTTTGACCTTGCATTAGCGGTAATTAGGAGAAACAAAGAGACCTCTGTTAAAGAGGCTGCGGCCTGGACGATTTTTTATGTAAGTGCAGCGATTGCATTTGGGTACTCCCTAGGAGTTTGGAATACAACCCAAGCACGTGGTGAGTTCTTTGCTGGCTGGATTACTGAATACTCACTTTCTGTAGACAATCTATTTATATTTATCTTAATTCTTGCCCGGTTTAAAATTGATAAAACAAAGCAACAACTTGTCTTATTAGTTGGAATTATTATGGCTTTAATTTTACGCGGCACTTTTATTGCACTAGGCAGCGCAGCAATTTCAAGATTCTCTTGGGTCTTTTATATTTTTGGTGCATTCCTTCTCTATACCGCTTATAAACTAATAAGTGAATCAGGGGAAAAGGAGTGGAAAGAAGGCAAACTTATAACTTGGTTTAGGAAAAAAGGTGCATCACCTTTAACTATTGTTTTAGTGGCAATTGCCTTTACCGATTTGATTTTCGCTCTTGACTCAATTCCAGCAATATTTGGGTTAACAAAGGATCCATATATTGTATTTACAGCTAATGCTTTTGCTCTAATGGGACTTCGTCAGCTTTACTTCTTATTAGGTGGCCTGATGAATAAATTGATTTACTTAACTCAGGGATTAGCAATAATTTTAGGATTTATCGGAGTCAAGTTGATAATTGAGGCGATTCACGGTGGCGGTACTCACAAGATTCTTGGTATTGAAATCCCAGAGATTTCAACTCAATTCTCGCTAATTGTCATTATTGGAACTTTGATAATAACCACTATTGCAAGTCTGTTCGTTAGTTCTAAATCAAAGGTGGCAGAATAGCCCTCATGATTGAGGGCTCAAATAAGATTCAAGTTTTTAAACCGCATCGCTCAACCCTGCCGCCATTAAAACCATACATATCAGAGTTTTGGAAACGCAGGGAGTTTGCTACTGAGTTATCAAAGTTTTCAGATAAAGCAGAGTACTTGGAATCTAAGCTTGGCAAGGTTTGGTTAGTTCTCAATCCACTATTCCTTGCAGTGATATATTTTCTATTAGTAACGATTATTCGGGGTGGATCCAGCCAAACAAATAGTTTTACCACCTTATGTCACATATTAATAGGTCTATTTACTTTTTATTTTGCTCAAAACTGTATTTTACTTGGCGCTCAATCAATTACATCTGGCGGGCGCTTGATATTAAATCAAGCTTTCCCAAGATCATTGCTGCCATTTTCTAGTGCTATCAGCGCAGCTAGACAGTTTTTACCTACCTTACCAGTCTATATTGCGATTGTTTTAATTGGAAAAGCATTTATAAAAGACACTGAAATACCCGGACTCACCTGGAACTACCTATTAATTCCACCTTTACTTATTTTGTTAATAATTACTAGCTTTGGACTTTCTCTTTTATTTGCAACCATGAATGTTTATTTCCGAGATACGACAAAGCTACTCTCATACATAATGCGTATTTGGCTATACGCATCCCCTGTCCTTTGGCAGCCAGATATGCTCAATGGTTGGCATCGAATAATTCTTTATTTAAATCCACTTGGACCAATACTTTCAGCTAATTCGCGAATTTGGATCGATGGTATGACGCCAACTCTTTGGCAATTAATTGGCTGCTCCGTTTGGGCACTTTTTGCAATTTTATTTGGTGGATATTTCTTTATATCAAGGGAGCGTGATTTTGCCGTCCGCATCTAAAGAAGAATTTACTATGCCAGATAATTTGGCTATTAAGATTGAAAACCTTTCAATTAGTTACAAAATCAATGTGGAATCAAAGAAGACTTTAAAAAATGCTGTCATGCGAGCAAGTCGTGGGGAAAGAGTTAGAACTAAAACTGTTGAGGCTGTTAAAAACTTAACATTAGATATTCCACATGGCTCAGTCCTTGGAATTGTTGGAGCAAATGGAGCGGGTAAATCAACATTAATGAGATCGATTGCAGGCATATTGCCACCAACAACTGGACAAATTGCAGTTAATGGCCGGATCTCAACACTGCTTGCTTTAGGAGTGGGTTTTAATCAAGCATTGTCAGGTCGAGACAACATAATCCTAGGTGGACTTGCTGCTGGAATGAGTAGAGCAGAGATCGAAAGTCAGACCGATGCAATTGCCCAGTTTGCCGACCTACCAGAGGGTTTTATTGATATGCCAGTTCGTACCTATAGCAACGGTATGTATAGCAGAGTCGCGTTTTCAGTTGCAGTAAATATGACACCAGATATCTTGCTACTAGATGAGGCTCTTTCTGCTGGCGATGCTGCATTTAAAGAGAAATCATTTAATCGAATGCGAGAGCTGTGCGCAGAGGCTCGAACAATTTTGATAGTTTCTCACGCTCTTACCTCATTAAATGAGTTATGTGATCACGCGATCTGGATGCATAAGGGCAAGATGTTGGCTAGCGGACAACCTGAGGAAATAACTGAGCAATACTTAAAGTTTTTAAACGTTGGCGAACTGCCATCTAGCTACGAGGATTTATAAAGGTAAGATAAAAAATATAGCCGTAATAAGTGCTGCTAATGCGGCAGATTTAAGCAAAATTATAATTGCAGTTTTTCGATCTGCCTTTCGATCTTGCACAGATTGAACCCGTGAAATCTTTCCTATTCTTTCAAAATTAAAGGTTCCGGCAAGCCCATACGCTAGACAAAACTTTGACCTAGCCTGAACAAATCCAATTGAAAAAATAAGAGCAGGAATAAAAATTGATAATCTATTTGTTCGGCTTTGGTTGGTAGCCAGTAGCGCTGTTGCACTTGAGAAAGTTAAAAAAATTCCGATTAGAGCGACTAACTGGCGGCGTCTAATTTCACCTTTACCAATGTTGCATGAGCCGGGAATATATTCAGTACTCAATTAGGCATCTTCTCGTTCTTCGTCATCGCTCCATACTTCATACTCATCATTTTCAGAGCGAGCTAGCCAATTAAAAAGAGTTTTAGCAGCACCGAATACAACTAAAATTCCGGCAATAAATGCTAATAATCTTTTGAATGCTTTAATCATGGGATAAATCTACTAGTTCCCCGCAGATGATGCTTACTAATAACCTTCGGTGGCGAGTTTTTTAAGTGAACTCCCAGTAAGTCGAAATACTGTCCACTCATCCATAGCTATTGCGCCAAGTGATTTATAGAAATCTAATGCTGGCTCATTCCAATCAAGTACCCACCATTGAAATCTTGGGTACCCTTTTTCTATACAAATCTGAGCTAATTTTATTAATAATGCTTTTCCATGACCCTTACCTCGGTACTTTGGATCGACAAAAAGGTCCTCTAAGTACATTCCGTGCTTTCCGAGCCAGGTTGAGTAATTTAAGTGCCAAATCGCAATTCCAGTTACTACACGGTCTACTTCAGATAGTAAGCAATAAACCTGAGGGCTCTGCCCAAAAAAAGATTGTTCTAAATCTGCAATTGAAAGTACTACCTCATCTGGTGCTTTTTCATACTCGGCAAGTGCATGAATGTATCGATAAATATCTGGTAAATCAGCCTCCGTTGCCTGCCGAACAATTAATGACATTTAGCTAATTTTGGCAGCGATAAAAGCAGATTGAATATCTGACCATAAGTCGTCAACATTTTCAATCCCAACTGAGAACCTAATTAAATTATCCGGAATTGTTTCACTCTCAGTTTTCCATCTGCGTCTGCGCTCCCAGATTGATTCAACCCCACCAAGGGAAGTTGCGTTAGTAATCAACTTAGATGCATCACACATTAGATCAATTTGAGCCACGGTAGCTTTGACCTCAAATGAAATCATTGCTCCGAATCCTTTCATAAAGGATTTAGCTCGTGCATGATAAGGATCAGATGCTAGACCAGGATATCTAACTTTTGCTACTCGCTTATCTTTTTCTAAGCGATTAGCTAATTCCATTGCATTTTCTTGAGATCGTTGCATTCTTAGAGCAAAGGTTCGTAAGCCGCGTAAAGCCAACCAGGTTTCATACGGACCTGGAATTGCTCCGCCATATCTTCTAGCTTGCTCTAAACCGGTATAAAAAGTTTCGTTTTTTGTACTTACTGAACCAAGAATTAAATCACTATGTCCAGATAGGTACTTAGTCACTGAATGAATACAGAAGTCGGCACCGAGTGCTAATGGGTTTTGAATCAATGGTGTAGCTAAAGTGTTATCAACAGCAACCATACACCCAGCTGCTTTGCCTGCCGGAATAATCTTTGGTAAATCTACAACTTCGATTGCAGGATTTGTTGGCGACTCTAAATAGATCATCTGCGCCCCAGGAATTGCTGCAAGTACAGCATCTGTGTCAGCTAAATTAACAAATCTAACTTTAACTCTCTTGGCTTCATCCATTTTCTTAAGCATGGTTGTTGTTCCTTGGTAACCATTATGTGAGGCAACAATTACTCCACCTTCAGGCAATTGAGAAATTACTGAAGTTATTGCGCCCATTCCAGATGCGTAAATTAAAGTTCTGCCACCTTCAAGAGCAGAAATTGCATCTTCTAATGCACTCCAAGTTTCATTACCGTATCGGCCATAACCAACCGGGCCGCCCGCGTGAAAGGTTGAATTCAATGCGATTGGTGGATTTAAAGCCCCGTCGGATTCCTTTGTCGGGCGACCAACTGCAACAACCTTGGTTTCAAGAGATAATTTTTCCCATTGATGATCTTGGTTCATAGGTCAGAGCCTAACTCATCCCAGAAAGGCTATTTCTTTGCTTCAAGCACTAAAGCAACAGAATTGATACACCAACGTTGATCGGTTGGAACGGCATATCCCTCACCAGTAAAAACATGACCAAGGTGAGATCCGCATGCGGCACATCTAACCTCTGTTCTAACTCTTGGAAAAAGTGAGCGATCTTCGATTAGCTCAACAGCATCTTTCTCTGTTGGTGCATAAAATGAGGGCCAGCCACATCCGGAGTGAAATTTTGTTTCTGATCTAAATAATTCAGCGCTGCACGCTTTACACCTATAAACACCTATCGTTTCGATATCGGTGTATTCACCAGTAAAAGCAGTTTCAGTTGCAGCTTTTCTTAATACATCAAATGAAAGCGGATCGACCCTTTTTCTTAATTCATCTTCATTAATCTCAACTGAATAGGGTTTACCACTCGAATTATTAGGGGTTATCTCATTCATTAGCGCCTGATGTAACCAATGGATAGGCAACTCCGGTTGAAGAATGGCAGTCATACCCATTTGGATTCTTAATTAAGTACTTTTGGTGGTACTCCTCAGCTAGCCAATAGATTGTATTTGAAGCAGGTGTAATTTCAGTAACAATTTTATCCATGCCATTTTTACTTAATTCATCTTGATAAATTTTTTTACTCGCAAGTGCTTTATCCATTTGGTCATTTGATGATGTAAATATTGCTGATCGATATTGTGTTCCAATATCTCCTCCTTGTTGATTTAAAGAGGTCGGATCATGCATTACCCAAAACTCTGCAAGAAGCTTTTCATATGAAACGATTGATGAATCGTAAATCACTTCAACTACTTCTGCGTGATTTGTTGTACCAGTACAAACCTCTTTATATGTTGGATCAGATTTATTACCACCCATGTAACCAACTGATGTTTGAATAACACCATCTAATTGCCAAAATCTTCGCTCTGCGCCCCAAAAGCACCCAGTAGCAAAATATGCGGCTTCACTCATTTGCTAATTCTCTCGCATAGATTACGGGTGCGCAATCTCAAAAAATCCTAAAATCATATTTATGCTACTGATAACCTTCAGTCTGCTGGCTGTTAAATCAGCCCCCGTAGCTCAGGGGATAGAGCACCGCCCTCCGGAGGCGGGTGCGCAGGTTCGAATCCTGCCGGGGGCACATCTTTACTCAATAAAGTGATGTAAATCTTTGATTTTTTTATACTTCTCAGCAAAATATCCTTGTTAATTAATTAAATTAACGAGAGAATAAGACACGTAATTTTGATTTTAAATAAATCTACAATTTCAATGAAGGAGTTGACTGCCCTATGGATTGGCGACATGAAGCTGCTTGTCGCGAAGAGGATCCAGAGGTTTTCTTTCCAGTCGGCAATACAGGGCCTGCACTTGCTCAAATCGAAGATGCGAAAAAAATATGTAATAGATGTCCAGTTAAAGAGCCATGCCTTGCTTGGGCACTTGAGAGTGGTCAAGATGCTGGTGTTTGGGGCGGTCTTTCTGAGGATGAGCGCCGAGCTATGAAACGAAGAGCAGCTCGTAATCGTGCGCGCCAGATGGAAAATCAAACATCTTTCTAGTCTTAACTAGTTTTAAACCTTATTTCACCTCTAGTTAGTGGGCCATCTCTAAATAATTTAATACTCCCATTTAACTCATTTTTGGTTAATGTATTAGCAATCTGCAAACCTAAATTAGCTGATTTTTCTAAATTAAAATCGCTCGGTAGCCCAGACCCATCATCACATACCGCTACGGTATATAAGTTACCATCATTATTTACTTCAACTGTCAGTGATTCTCCGGAGTCACTTAAACCATGCTCGAGTGCGTTGTGAATTAGCTCAGTAACAACTAAAGAAAGTGCGGTGGCAATCTTGGAGTCAAAAAATCCAAAAGTTCCAACTTTTTTGAAAGTAATTTTTCTGGGATTTAGTTCAATAGCATTTTTAATTATTTGCTCAAAAACCTGATCAAACTCGACCGATTCAGATGATTGGTTAGACAATGTTTCGTGAACAAGTGCAATTGAAGCCACTCTTCGCACCGCCTCCGATAAAGCAGCGCTAGCAATTGGATCCTCTACTCTCCTAGATTGCAGCCTAAGCAATGCCGATACTGTTTGCAGGTTATTCTTTACTCGGTGATGGATCTCTTTAATTGTTGCATCCTTAGTAATAAGTGCGCGATCACGATTTCTTAGTTCAGTTACATTGTGTAGTAAAACGATCGCACCAATTCGATCATCTCCTTGAGTTAATGGAATCACTAAAATATCGATAACACCCTCTTGGCTTTCAAATTCAGCTCTACGTAGAAATTTTCCGCTCAGCAGTGTCTGCCAAGATTCATCGGTTGGTTGATTATCGCTTTTTTTAAGATTGGCAAATACCTCACCTAAGTTTTCTTTCTCTAGTTCATTCTGATATCCAACTCGACTCAAAGCCGATCGGGCATTTGGGCTGGCAAAAAAGATAGTTCCATTGACATCTAATCTAATTAATCCATCTCCAACCCGAGGGGCGGATTCAGAATTATAAATACTATTTCTAATTGGGAAGTTGCCATCAGCAACCATCTGGAATATTTTGTGTGCAATCTCCCGATAATTTAATTCTAGTTTGGATGGTAATCTCATTAAATCAGCATTTCGATGTCTTGATATAACAGCTAAGGTTTTACCACCAAAAATAACTGGGATGGTCTCCTCTTTAATCATTATCTCACCGATTAATTCTGGTTCGGTATCTCTTAATATTTCACCATCAGATAAAGCTTGATCTATTCTTGGACGCACTCCCCAGGCAATTGTTGATCCAATTAAATCGTTGCTAAAAACAGTAGCAGCAGTTGTTGGCCTTATTTGAGCAATTGCTACATAGCCTTCTGGCCAAGATTTTTGATCTTTTCTAATTGGCAGCCAAAGTACTAAATCTGCAAAAGATAGATCTGCTAACAATCGCCACTCGACAACGAGCTCAGTAAGGTGCTCAATTTCGGAGTCGGATAATTTTGAGTTTTCCGAGATTAACTCCACGAAGGTGGCCATTGGCTAATGGTAGAGCCAGAACTACTTAAGATATTCACCAATTTTGGCAATCTGCTTGCTAAAGGCAGTGCTTCGCCACAAGTCATACTTTTTTGGCGGCAAGGTGGCTGCCCGAATAGCACGTATGTCGTAAGGCATTTGAACTGTTAAACACGATTTTGTTAGCTCCAAAAACTGCTTTTGAACAACCCGTCCATATCGATCAAATTTTTGTTGATTTAACACACATATCAAATTAGGAGGGTTTACCAGATTAGAATAATCTTCAATAAAATCTTTTAAATACAAAATACCACTTTCATCAGATTTGGTTACGTAAATAATTGACTTACTGCAGTTAAGGCTCTGACTAAGCCACTGAGCATTTACTCTTCGATCTGCCAAAGTGCTTGTTAGTGAAACTGTATTTCCTCCATCTATTAGCAATTTACTACTAGAAAGCTCCTTAATTTTCTCGCCGAGCTGAGTAGCTGAAATTTTAATTAACTCATTTCCGCTCGATGGTCGCAAGTTATGATGAGTTGATACTATTAATGTTGCCTGAAGGTGCAGTGCTATGTGGTTTGAAAGTGTTGAGATTCCTGGTGAGGATGGTGAGCCAATTACTGTAACCAGGTTCTCATTTTTAGGTAATACATGAAATAGTGGTGGCCGAGTAATTTTAGCCAACTCATGAAGTAAGTCAGCTGGATCAAATTTTTTCTCAATTAAAATGAATCGGTGCTGCTTGAAAGAATTGATTAGATTATTTATCTCAGATTCAGATCCAAAATCTTTAGAATATAAGATGCTTGTAGCGATCTCAGTTTTGTTGATAAATTCAGTTAGTAATTCAGGGGTTATTGCTCTATAAATTATGTTGCAACCTTGAGAATACAACAGTGAAGCAATTATTTCCTCTTGATCACTGCTACTAATGGCGGTAATAAGATTTAGTTTTAATTCAGATACTTCGAACAATAACTAACCTACTGTCAGCGAGCAATTGAAGAGTTGGAATAACTTGATCATTACTTAGAATAACTAAGACACTTGCCTTGCCGGAATTATTTCGTTCTAAGACATTTGAAATTGAGATATTTGCTGCTACTAATTGCGGTGCCGCTATTAATTTTGAATCTTTATTTGGGATTGCGTATATATCAACAACTTCACCCCTAACCAAGTCAATTGGAATATCGGTAAGATCTAAAGTAAGTGGGACAAATCTTTGGTCTAACGGTTGGGAAGACTTTGTAATAGAAGCTGTTGGAACTAAGTCTCCCTTGCTTAAATGTGTTAGAACTAATGCTCCAATAATTTCTGCTTTTGCAGATAAATAGTTCTTTGCTGACTCTGGTAGAAGGACTGCAACCGGCTTTACATCTATCTCGCTGATCAATTGACCAGGTGCTAGGTCACCCTGGGTTGCCCAAACCATTACTGTCCGATTAGCTTCTTTTGCAATCAATTGTCCAGATGTGATTGCGATAATAAATAGTGCCAGTCCCATGGCTAATCTAGAGTTTTTTAGGATATCTAAATTTGAAATTTTCATGCCAACTTTTTAGCATAAATCTTTACTCAAAATATCATCCTTTCGGATGATCCATTTTGCTACTTGATTGATAAAAGTAGTAACATGACGATTTCGCAATCAATATCAGCACCAACATTAAATAATAACAAAAAATTATATTTAGTACCTTCAATAGATAAAGAGTTCGGCAAAGAGTGGACTCATCCAAACTTTTCACCAACACCATCAGCACTCTCGGAATTGCCTAACCTATATGAATGGAGTGAAAGTTTCATTATTTCAGTGATTGAAATATGGTCTGGCAGAAGGGGCACAATACAGCTATCTAAAAATTGCCATAGATCTGTCATAAACAGAATAATTAAGCATGGTAGTCAATTGGATCACCCATGCCAAATACGTAAAATTTATTTAAGCCAACCAATAGAGGGTGTACTTGAGGTTACTGCAACACTTCGAATAAAAGATCGAGTTCGTTCACTTACATTGCGATTTGAAGGGGTTGATAAAAAATGGGTATGCACGGAATTAAATTTGCTTTAGCCTTGTCCGTGACATCTTTTATATTTTTTACCAGACCCGCATGGGCAAGGTGCATTTTTTGATGTTCCACCAGCAGTATTTGGTTCAATCTCCGCTGCGGAATATTGAAGCTGTGCTACTGGAGCCGGTGCTGGAGTAAGCCCTTTTGCACCTACTTGATCGCCCTCAACTTGGACCTCTGCATTGAACAAGAAACCGACTAACTCTTCTTTGATTGCATCCATCATTGCAGAAAATAGATCATAGCCTTCGCGCTGGTACTCAACTAATGGATCTCGCTGAGCCATGGCGCGCAGGCCAATTCCTTCCTGCAGATAATCCATTTCATAAAGGTGCTCACGCCATTTTCGATCAAGCACAGAAAGCAATATTTTTCGCTCTAACTCCCGCATAACAGTTGGGGAAAGTTCACTCTCTCTTTTTTCATATGCTTTATTAGCTTCAGTCAAGATTCGATCAAGTAAAAAATCACTATCTAGCGCTGATTGGCCACCAATTTCATTTAGTAGGTCAGTTGCTGTGAATGAAATTGGAAATAGAACTTTAAGTGCTACCCAAAGTGTTTCAAGATCCCAATCTTCAGCCACCCCAGTCGCTGTTGCAGCATCTACATAGGCAGTTACAGTTTCATTTAAGAATTTACGCACTAGATCCTTAATATCAGCACCCTCTAATACTTCGCGACGCTCTGAGTAGACGACTTCACGCTGTTTATTCATAACATCGTCATACTTGAGTACATTCTTGCGCATTTCAAAGTTTAAAGATTCCACCTGAGTTTGTGCTGACTTAATTGCATTGCTAACAATTTTTGACTCTAGTGGTGTTTCTTCCGGCATACCAGCTGCACCTAGGAATCTTTCAACTAAGCCAGAGTTAAATCTACGCATAAGTTCATCCTGTAGAGATAAGTAAAATCTTGACTCACCCGGATCTCCTTGACGACCAGAACGTCCACGAAGCTGATTATCAATTCGACGAGACTCATGTCGTTCAGTTCCTAGTACATAAAGTCCACCCAACGAAACAACAGTCTCATGCTCTTTCTCTACTGCTGTTTTTTGTTTTAAAATCTCATTAGGCCAAGCTTTTTCATACTCTTCTGGAGTTTCCGCAGGATTTAATCCTTGACGTTGTAATTCAAAATCGGCCATGAATTCGGGATTTCCACCAAGCATAATGTCAGTACCTCGACCAGCCATATTGGTAGCAACAGTAACCGCGCCAACTGTTCCAGCTCGAGCAATAATTGCGGCTTCACGTTCATGCTGCTTAGCATTTAAAACTTCATGAGCAATACCACGACGTTTTAGAATAGCTGAAAGTTCTTCAGATTTTTCAACACTTACAGTTCCTACCAATACTGGTTGACCTTTTTTATTTCGTGCGGCAATATCCTCTGCAACTGCAGTAAACTTACCTATTTCAGACTTATAAATTAAATCTGATTGATCAATTCGCTGCATTTTCTTATTAGTAGGTATTGGGATTACGCCTAACTTATAGATCTGCATAAATTCAGACGCTTCGGTCATGGCAGTACCGGTCATACCGCCAAGTTTTTTATATAGGCGGAAGTAGTTCTGAAGGGTGATAGTGGCAAGGGTTTGGTTTTCATCTTGGATTTCAATACGTTCTTTTGCTTCAAGGGCTTGATGTAGACCTTCACTGTAACGACGACCGGCAAGCATTCGACCAGTATGTTCATCAACAATTAATAGTTCACCATTCATTACTACGTAATCTTTATCACGCTTAAATAGCTCTTTGGCTCGAATTGCATTATTGAGGTATCCAATCATTGGCGTATTTGCTGCTTCATACAGATTCTCTATACCTAGCGCCTCTTCTACCCTGCTAACTCCTTCGTCTAGGATTCCAACGGTACGTTTTTTCTCATCGACTTCATAATGTGTATCACGAGTTAATCTTGTAACTATATTTGCAAATTCAACATACCACTTGGTTGCTTTATCTGCAGGTCCAGAGATAATCAAAGGTGTTCTTGCTTCGTCAATTAAGATTGAGTCAACTTCGTCAACAATTGCAAAATTATGAGATTTCTGTACGCAATCTACAAGTGACCATGCCATGTTATCTCTTAAGTAATCAAAACCAAATTCATTATTTGTTCCATAAGTAATATCAGCTGCATATGCTTCACGCCGCTCAGCTGGAGACATACTGGCAAGAATTACACCAACTTTAAGACCTAAGAAACGGTGAACACGCCCCATCCATTCACTATCACGCTCTGCTAAATAATCATTTACGGTAACAATGTGTACACCTTCACCGGTAAGAGCGTTTAAGTATGCAGGTAATGTTGAAACTAAAGTTTTTCCTTCACCGGTGCGCATCTCAGCAATATTGCCTTTGTGCAGAGCTGCACCACCCATTAATTGAACATCATAATGTCGTTGGCCCAATGTACGTTGTGCGGCTTCGCGCACAACAGCAAAGGCTTCTGGCAAAATAGAATCTAACGTTTCACCTTTAGAAATTCGTTCTTTAAAAGAATCTGTCTTACCTCTAAGAGATTGATCGTCTAGCGATGAAACTTCTGCCTCAAATTTATTAACTTGCTGAGCAATTTTTGCAAGCTCTTTTATGGCTCGACCTTCACCAGCGCGCAAGACCTTGTCTAGTAAACCCACAAAGCTCCTCTACTGATGACTAATTTTGATTGGATAAATACTTAGTGGCTTATCGTATTAGAAAATTACGTCCCACCGCACACGCAGTAATTATCGCATTAATGGTGATTTTGGCATCATTTAGCGCCCGTACCCCCTCCTGTATGGATGCTCCGGTGGTAATTAGATCGTCAATCAAAAAAATGCCAGTCTGAGAGTTTAGTGAATTACTGACCTTGAAGGCATATTTCATGTTTTCTTTTCGCTCTTTGCTATTGAGATTACTTTGGTCCATAGATATCTTTGCAACTTCTAGTAGGGGTGAATAATTTGCATTAATTTCCATAAGTAATAACTGTCGAACAACCTCAATTGCTAACACACTTATATGATCTCTTCCCCTGCTCTTAATAGCACTTTTCTGGGAAGGAATTGTTACTAAATCAATTTCTTTGTTTAATTTCCTATTCTGAACTGCAAATTTTATTGAGTTTGCAATTGAAATAGATAGTAGTTTAATAGCTAGCTTATTACCTTCTTCTTTGGCAGCTAAAATAATTTTCGAACTAAAATTATTATAATCTGTAACAAAATAGTGATCAATCCCAAGTACTTTAGTTTTTTTACATTTAACTAACCAACCAGCTTCGCATATTGAGCAAATTGCTTTCCCGTATCTCTCACAGCTTATGCATACAGCGGGATAAATCAACTCTTTAAGACTCAATATAGATTTGACCATATTGAATGTATAACAGAGAAGATAATTGTTTTGTAGATATTCTATTTCTGTTGATACTTATTCTTCTGGTGTCAATTTAATTGGAAATGATTGAACTGAATTACCATGGCTTTTTGGCAGCGTTAAAACAAAGTGAGCTCCCTTTTCAGGTCTACCCCAAGCAAGTAATTGACCCTGGTGCAGCTTTGTATCCTCGAGCGCAATTGAAAGCCCAAGACCAGTTCCACCACTACTCCTAGCTCGAGAAGGGTCTGCTCGCCAGAAACGATCAAATAAAAATGGTCCATCCTCTTCTCTAAAACCTATGCCGTAATCCCGAACACCAATTGCAACTTCATTGTCACTATCTGTAATTTCAATTCTTACATTTTTACCTTCCCCATGGTCAACAGCGTTTGTAACTAAATTTCTAAGTATCCGTTCAACTCTTCGCTGATCAGCTTCAATTTCAATTACTTCCTTAGAGGCTACGATTTCAAATAAAGTAGATTTGCTCGGATGAAGATAATCAACTGTTTTTCTCACCACATTGACGATATTTAGTGTAGAGATACCTAATGCTGCCGCTTCGGCATCGAATCGACTTACCTCAAGTAAATCTGAAAGTAATAGCTCAAAGCGATCAATCTGATTAATCAGAAGCTCGCTACTTCTGGCAATATTTTGGCCAAAATTTTCTTTTTCTTGATAAATTACTTCAGCTGCCATTCTTAGTGTAGTTAGTGGAGTTCTAAGTTCGTGAGAAACATCAGATACGAATCTTTGTTGTAGCAACGATAGGTTTTCAAGTCGATAAATTTGTTGCTGAATTGATACTGCCATTTCATTGAATGATTTTCCAAGGCTCGCTAATTCATCTTCACTAGAAATAGCCATACGACTCGTGAAATCACCTTGCGTAAACTTTTCAGCTACCACTGCAGCTGCCTGAACCGGAGCTACCACCTGCCGAATTACAAACTGGGTGCTTAAGCCAATAAGTAAAATTAATAAGAAGCCAGCTGAAATTAAAATAATAGTTAAGTTATGAATCGTATTATATTGCTCATTTAATTTAAAAATATAATATATTTCATATACTCCAGTTCTAGGAATACTTATTTTTCCTCCAATGATAAAACCGGGAAAATCAAAACCCTTTGAGTATTTAACTGTTATCTTTTCAACTAATATTTGATTAGAAGATTTTGTGCGGTCTCTAAATTCATTAGGAATTGAGTTTAGTGCCAATAATGTAGTACCGGTTTGATAGATATTTGTAACCTTGTTGTCTTTAGAAAATGGCAAAACAACAGTTTCACGTCCAGAAATTAAGCCGTCTTCTTCACTTGACTTAATAAAGTCTTGAATTACTTTATTTAGGGTTTCATCACTTTTAAACTTAGCATTATTAAAATTTGCTTGAGCAAGCTGTAGTGCAGTTTTAGTTTCAATTTTTGAAATTGATATTTTTTCATTGATGATTACTGATGAGATTCTATTGTGAATTGCTATACCAATTACCGAAATGATTAGAAATGCAAGTGTTAGGCTCGATAGTAATACTTTTAAACTAAGCGACTGCTTAATCTTAAGCTTACTAAATACCATATTAAGCCTTTGCCGCCCCCGCTTTATATCCAACGCCACGAACGGTTAAAATGTACTCTGGATTATCCGCATCCGACTCAACTTTTGAACGCAATCTCTGTACGTGCACATTCACTAATCTAGTATCGGCAGCATGCTGGTAGCCCCAAACTTCACTTAGTAGCGCCTCTCTTGTAAATACACGGCCAGGTTCTTTTGCGAGTGCTGCTAATAGATCAAACTCTAATCGGGTTAATGCAATTTCTTTACTATTTTTTGAAACTTTATGTTCCATTTGATCGATAACTAAATCACAAATTGAAAGTGTTCCTATCTTTGTGTTTCTTCGAAGTCTTGTGTTTATTCGCGCTACTAATTCTTGTGGTTTAAAAGGTTTAATCATGTAGTCATCAGCGCCAGCTTCAAGACCTAAAACAACATCATGCGTATCATCTTTGGCTGTTAGCATGATGATTGGAACCATAGATTTTTCTCTAATTATTTTACAAACTTCAATTCCATCAATGCCAGGTAACATAACATCAAGTAAAACTAAATCTGGAGTATGAGAATTAAATAAACTCATGACCTGATCGCCTCTATTTACTAAATCAACCTCCATGCCAGCACCAGTTAACACAATGCTCAGCATCTCCGCTAAGTCTTGATCGTCATCAACGACCATGACTAATGGCATTTAGGAACCGTGTTCCCAGGAATTCAAGTAAAGCTCCTGTGCTGGAGTTAATACATCTAACGAAGAACCCATGCTTTCTAACTTTAATCTAGCTACATTTTTATCAATTGCAACAGGAACTTCATGAAGGCCCGCTGCCAAATCCTTACCTTCTTTTAGGAGCCACTCGGCGGTTAATGCTTGATCTGAGAATGACATATCCATTACTGAAGCTGGATGCCCCTCTGCAGCACCTAAATTAGCAAGCCTGCCCTCTGCAATTAAGAGGATACGGCGGTCATTTGCCATTACATATTCATCTGTTTGATGGCGCATCTTTGAATTCTTTTGTTTTGCATTTTTCTCAAGCCAAGCCACATCAATCTCAACATCAAAGTGGCCAGAATTGGCAAGAATTGCACCATCCTTCATCTGCTTAAAATGTTCATCGCGCAAAACGTCTCGGTTACCAGTAACAGTTATGAATAGGTCACCAATTGCAGCAGCTTCTGTCATTGGCATGACTCGAAAACCCTGCATTAGTGCATCTAATGCTTTTGTTGGATCAATCTCAGTAACAATTACCTCAGCACCAAGACCTTTTGCGCGCTCTGCAACACCTTTACCGCAATAACCAAAACCAGCGACTACTACGATTTTTCCAGCGACTAATGTGTTAGTTGCACGGAAAATTGCATCAAATGTTGACTGGCCAGTTCCATATCTATTATCAAACATGTGCTTAGTGTCAGTATCGTTAACTGCGATCATTGGAAACTTTAATGCGCCATCTTTTGCCATCTGACTTAGTCGGATAACTCCTGTTGTTGTTTCTTCACATCCAGCTAATATTCCTTCAATTAACTCTTTACGGGAAGTATGAAGCACGTTTACTAAATCACATCCATCATCAAATACTAATTGCGGTTTAATATCTAATGCAGAGTTTAAGTGACCATAATAACCATCACGATCCACAGCATTCTTTGCAAAAACTGAAATTCCATATTCATAAACTAATGCAGCAGCTGTGTCATCTTGAGTAGAAAGCGGATTTGAAGCACAAAGTGCAAGATCTGCTCCACCTGCTTTTAATGCCAACATTAAATTTGCAGTCTCTGTGGTCACGTGCATACATGCAGCAATTCGTACGCCAGCAAATGGCTTTTCTTTAGCAAAACGCTCTTTTATTTGCGCAAGTACGGGCATATTACGTGCGGCCCATTCAATTCTTTTCTTTCCTTCGCTAGCTAGCGCAGGATTAGCAACATCATTTTTTATTACAGTTGCTGTGCTCATTTACTCTCCTATGAAATCGACTTTCAATTAATGGCTATTAATCAATGGTTAGGGGATAAAGATACCCTGCTGGTAGATAATTATCATCTTTTGATCAAGGCTAAGACGGTATCTCTAATTTTCACCATCTCTTTTTCAGTATTTGCCTCAACATTTAACCGAAGTAAAGGCTCGGTATTTGACGGCCTAAGGTTAAACCACCAGCTTTCCGCAGTAACAGTTAGCCCATCCAACTCATCAACTTGATGCTGATTAATATATTTACTTCGGACTATTTCAATAGATTTTGTGACATTTTTAACTTTACTGTTTATTTCACCGCTCGATGAATATCGATTATATGGTTTAAGTAGATCTGAAAGAGTAGAACTACTTCCCATAAGTTCTGCAAGTGCATAAAGCGCTGCAAGCATTCCGGAATCAGCTCGCCAGAAATCATTAAAATAGAAATGACCAGAGTGCTCGCCCCCAAAAATTGCACCACTTTGAGCCATTAGATTCTTAATATACGAATGCCCTACTCGACTTCGAATTGCTACCCCACCATTCTCGGCAATTACCTCCGGAACGGCTTTTGATGATATTAGATTATAAATAATGCTAGCCCCGGGATGCGCCTTTAATTCTCGCACTGCAATTAATGCAGTTAATGCAGAAGGATTAACTAACTGACCTAACTCATCAATCAAGAAACACCGGTCTGCATCACCATCAAAAGCTAAACCAATATCAGCTTTCTCTTTTTTTACCCTCTTCTGAAGATCTTTTAGATTCTTAGCTTCAATTGGATTTGCTTCATGATTTGGGAAATTTCCATCTAATTCAAAATACATAGGAATAAGTTCAACATTTAACTTTGCCATAACGGCAGGAGCTGTAAAACCAGCCATACCATTGCCGGCATCAATTACAACTTTAAGTTTTCGTTTCTTAAAAGCATTCTTTGGAAATTGTGATAGTAAGTAATCGACATACTCCTTTAACAAATCCTGTTTGCGAGATGTACCTACTGGCCTAATTGAAATTGGTGCCCCATTTTCAATTAACTCTCGAATCTTAATTAAACCAGTATCTTGCCCAATTGGTCTGGCACCACTTTTACATAATTTCATCCCGTTGTATTGAGCAGGATTATGACTAGCAGTGAACATAACGCCTGGAAGATTTAACTTTCCGGAGGCAAAGTACAACATATCGGTTGAAGCCAAGCCGATTCTAATTACATCCATACCTTGACTATTTGCTCCATCGGTAAATGCATCTGCCAAAAGTGGTGATGATGGGCGCATATCTTCTCCCACCACAATTGTGGCAGCTTCTCGCTCAAACTCTAAGAATTTAGCAAATGCCACTCCAAGTGAAAAAGCAAAATCAGTAGTAATTTGATCTTTGACTAAACCTCTAATGTCATATGCCTTGATTATTTTTTCTAACATAAGACTCTTAACTTAGAGGTTGGATAAAGAAATTAAAAATTAGTTTGACGGTAGTACTCGTAAGTGACCGCGTCTACCCAACTCGGGCTGCATTAATTTACTAGTAACATCTGAATTGGCTACTTCTCGCACCGCATTTGCAATTGCCATTAAATCTTCTTCGCTTGGACCATTGTTCTGATCAATAACCTCTTCTTTAATTACATTCCATCCCACTGGCACAGTTAGTCTCTCACTATGAACCGTACAAAGATCATAATTATGAGGTTCTGCATAAGTCGATAGCGGGCCAAGAACAGCTGTGGAGTCAGAATAGATGTAAGTAAGGGTTTTAATTGCAGCACTAGTACAGCTTGCTCTAGAGCATCTGCGCCCCGATAACTTTCTCATATGAACAGGTTAATGCTCTCTAGGTATAAAAGTTGGGATTTAGCCCCGTGTAATAACACTCGCATCGGCAATTGGCTCTGCTGCTGTTTCTAAATTAGCACCATTATTCATAGGAATGTAGCTGCTACCTATACTTCCAACCTCCGGCATAAAGATTACCCCACCAGTAACGCCCTTACCTTTGGCGGTAACTTGTAATCGATTTAAGCCAATCGGAGCCTTCCAAATTGCAAAGTTAGAACCAGAAATATTCTCTGAAATCTTTTTGCCATTAGCACCAGTTGCGCTGATAAAAACTTTTATTTGCTTGCCGGAAAAGGTAAGTATTGGCTTTGAGCCAGTCAAGTTAGCACTCCACTTTGATAAAGAATCGGCTCCAGTCGCCCAAGCAATCTCACTACTTTTTCCATAAATAAAATTTGACAGCACTGAAGCAAGTATAGGTTTATCTGAATCAATAATTATTGAGAAGTATTGATGAGTTGGTGCGAAAGTTAGTGGAATATTTATTACTCTCTGGCTTTTAACTTTCAATTGTGAAAGTCCGACAGGAACAAAAATGCCATCTTTTGAATTGATGGTGATGTCAACATTTGCATCAATACTTCCGGGAACTAGCAAGCGGAGTGAGTGTGCTACGGAATTATTATTGTTAATTAAGTTACCAGTTAATCCAGATATTGCCGCAATAGTTAATTTCTTACTAGAAGTTCCAACAGGAGCAACAAAATCAGCTCCGAGAGATTTAAGTCCCTTTTTTCGCTCATCAAATAAATATGAACTAACTCGACCAGATACAGTCTTTACGCCGATTGCAATTGTGTCTTCACCTGGAACAAGAGAATCGAGCGATAACTTCTTAGTAGAGTTTTGTGGAATAGTTACGCTTTTCGGCTCAATTGGACCATTAGGTGTAAACAGCTCAACATCAACAACTGATTCACTAAACCCGCTATTTACTACGTACAAAACAGACTTACTCGTTAATGTTCCAGAACCACCTATAAACCATTGTTGTCCATTACTAACCGAGCAAGGTACAACTGATTTCCAACCATTATTAGCGAAGGTAAGTGCGGTGCCAGAATTTCCCTCAACTAAAAGAGCATTCTTTGATAGCACGATCGCACTACTTCTACCTGGATTTAGTTTTTTACTATTTCCGTCAATTAAGCGCCTTTTAACTTTTGAATTGGTAAGTGCGGCTATCGAGGAAACTTTATTGTCTATCGCAGGACACACAGTTGCAGGATATGTTGAAGTCAAAACAACCTGCTGACTTTTTTCTGGTGCAAAGTATGTTAACAAGGCTAATAACACTAAAACTACAATGAGAGCCCTCTGTCTCAAACTAATTATTTTAAATTTCATACCAGCTCCTCAAGGGGGACCTCTCGGCGTTTGCGCCCAGCTGGTAGAGCTAAAACGATTACTGAAAAAACAATTATAAGCTGGAGTGAAATCCAAGCCCTCCGAGAAGTTCCATCATGAGTTAGGGAGATATTTCCAGCATTTGGAATTTTAAACATTGGTATACCAAATTGATGTTGCTCTAAAGCAATCACTTTGCCATCTAAAAGTAAGTGCCAGGACTTATCAAATTTTTCAGCAAGTAGAACGGTTCCGGCTCCTGAGACATAGGTGATGGATGAAACATCCATCGATGTTAATGGAATAAAAATTCCAAGATTGTTTTGAAATGTAACTCTGGCATGCGACTTATCAACTTTCCAAACAACTCCATCTTTTGTGGCAGAACTACGAGTAAATCCACCAATCCCATCAATTGTTCTAACCAAACCAGCGTCTGCTGGGTTTTTCATAAAAACATATTGCACTCCATAGAAGCCAAGTACTTGGCCGCTACTAGATCCAACCCCATTTACTAAATCAACAATTGCCTTATGAACCTGCTCTGGCGTCTTACTTGCAACATCAACATTACCTAATTGCAAATCACCTCCGCGGGTTATGAAATACTGTAATCGATCTGAACTCTTGCGAATCACTAAAGTTTTTGGCTTTTCACTTGTGCTAGCTAAATCTGTTATAAAAGCTGGGATCACCCGTTCTTGGTCAGTTCTTAGTAAGGAATTAGCTCCTACCGTAGCTGACCAAAGTGAAATAGAAACAATTGAAAAAATAGTTAGTAGTGCAGTTAGCGCAGAAACTGCGTGCCTATATCCAAAATTAGAATTGCGCAGTTGTGGAATTATTCGCTCACCGATCGCAAATAATGACAAGAGCACAAGAATCTGTGCAAAAATTATTAATGGACCACTCCATACTCGCTCTGCCTGACTGCTATTTCCTGCCAAGTAATAGGAACTAAGAGTTACAGCACTTAAGATAGCTAATAATGCGACAGTTGCAGGTTTACGCTGATCAGATGATATTAAGCAAATCAATAAATAAATTGTAAATGGGGCAAGAAAGAATAGTCCGGGCGCACTAATTCCACCTGGATTAAAAAACAGAATTGAGAATTGGTTACCAGATTCTATGCTTAGTCCAGGCTCGCGCAATGATGAAACTGGATGAGCCAAAAGCGATAGAGAGATTGGAATATTCATTAAAAACGGTGTAACCATAAGAATTGTGCGCTTTTTTATCTCATTATTCTGAAGATTTTTAATAATTTTTTGCCATTGAGTTTCTTGCGATTTATTTTCAGTAAAATAGTAATTTATCAAAAAAGTTAAATGGAATACTAACCAGCCCATCAAAAATATTGGTGAAAATGCAGTAGCCAAACCGGCAACTAGACATATACTAAAAACTCTACGCCAACTTAAATTTGATGCACCTAGATTTTTTTTAAACATATTAAGAAGTAGCGGTAGCAAAATTGCAATCATAATTGTCCCAATACGGCCTTGATTTATTGAGGTTAAAACCACGGGTGAAAATGCATATAAAAATGCGACAAGCACAGCTGAATACTTAGTCAAAATATATGATCTTGCAGTTTGATAACTTATTACAAACAATAATATTGGGGTCAAAAACATTAAAATGGCTAAAAATATTTGAGGATTGCCAGCAGTTACTGCGGATAAAATTCCAATAATTGGCTGCCAAGCCGGTGCTGGATTACTACTTCCTAATCCAACAATGTGCCAGGAATTAACATATGAGGTAATTAACTGCATTGCACTATCTGGCGCAATTGCAAGTGCTCCACCCGAAAGGGAACCAAAACGATTACGTGCATATAGAATACTGATTGCTAATGTGAGTAAAACACCAAATAGAACTGGTTGTTTAATTAAGGACCGAATTTTACTAAAACTCTTAGTTGAAACAAACTCAACTTCATCAAAATTTTCATCAATAACTCCAATATCGGAGTAACTTCTCGCAGTTGTAATTGAATGATCTGTTTTATCTGATCTAAATGCCATTAGCAAAGAGGAGGAGATTCGCTCTATTACGGATCGTATTTGAACACCGCGAGGTGGAATAAATGGTTTTATAACTCGGGCCGTTAACACTTTATTCTTTTTTCTATATCTTCTAGATTTTATTAAATCTGCTGGTTTAAATATTAATAATCCAATCGCGGCAATTTCATCAGCTGCATACCCTGGTAGTTTTGCTAATAAATAAACTATTGATCTGCCTACTGAGGTAACTAAAAGTTGAAGTGCTATCCATGGCAAAATCCACCAACTAGAGTTTGCAAGTAATACAAACGCAGCATTTCTTCGATCAAGAAGTAATGGCCGGTGCAAGATTGCATCTTTAACATCAATAGAGCGTCGCTCTGAAGATGAGGCTTCGGCGTGATAAACCACCGCTTCACCAACACATATGACTGAATGGCCAGCGATATGTGCTCGCCAACCTAAATCAACATCATCTCTAAATAACTCAAGGCTTGGATCAAATCCGCCAAGTTCTGAATAGAGCGAGCGCTTAATCAACATCCCAGCTGTAGAAACTGCTAGTACATCTTCAATATCATCATGTTGTCCTTGATCATGTTCTCGATTTTCTAATCCAGTCCACCTGGTGCCATTTTCAGTAATACTTATGCCAGCTTCTAAAATATGTTTACGGTCATACCAACCTAAGATTTTTGGTCCAGCAATACCAACCTGTGGCCGATCAAGGGATGCTTCCAATAATTTAGCCAATGCATTCCGATCTGGCGCGCAGTCATCATGTAATATCCAAAGCCACTCATCATCACCATCATCTGCTTGGATTTTAGGCAATCGCTCTACAGCAGCATTAACTGCTGCGCCAAAACCAGTACTCCTTGATTTTTTAACTACCTCTAATCCTGCATTACTTAACAACTTAACTGAACCATCAACTGAACCAGTATCTACTGCGATTATCTGATCTGGTGAATGTTTTTGAGAAGAAAGTGCTGCGACTACCTCACTAAGCCAAGGCGCACCATCATGTGTAACAAGAATTGCAGTTACAAATTGATCCTCTAATCGAGCTTGCGCCCCGGTGTTCGCCTTTTCAGCCACCCGTTATTTTAAGCGCTGCGGCGCTTTAAGCGGCGGCGTTCACGTTCTGATAATCCGCCCCAAATTCCAAATCGTTCATCATGAGCTAAGGCGTACTCAAGGCACTCAGATCGCACCTCACAGGACAGACACACGCGCTTGGCCTCTCTAGTTGATCCACCCTTTTCTGGGAAAAAAGCCTCAGGATCTGTTTGAGCACATAATGCTCGCTCCTGCCATGAAAGTTGCTCCGATGAAACTACGAGAGCGGCAAGTGCCGCATTTTGATCTGACATAACTCTCCTTATGTTTTCGCGATCTGGCAGTTGTTTAACTGACAGCTCCAAGGGCCAGGGGTGCCCACCTATAGGAGAATTACACGCTTGTAACTCGATTAAGTCAAGTCGAGATAGGCCAGATTGGGAAGATTAAAAGCCTAGATAATTGGAAATTACAACCATTCCCGCCTCAATTTGGGTCTTCGGAGCAACGATTGAGTCAATTATTTTGCAATCTCTACCTATTTTTGCACCCTTTCCAATTATTGAACCACTAATTACAGAGTTACCCTCAACTACAACTTCAGAATCGATAACAGATCCAAGATTTACAACTGTTGATTTATCTACCAATGCATCTGTGGCAATTATCTGATCCCCAGTATGAGCTGGGGTAGCAGTTGATTTAATTACTCCAGTTACTAAATCGGCTGATGCCTTAACTAAAGCAGCTGGTGTGCCAATATCTAACCAATATGAGCTATCTAAGAAGCCAAATACTCGACTCTTTAAAGCTAGTAGCTCTGGAAAGGTATCTCGCTCCACACTAACAACCTGATTAGATGGAATTTTGTCAATAATATCTCGATTAAAAATATAACACCCAGCATTAATTAGATTGCTAACTGGTTTATCCATTTTCTCTAAAAAAGATTTAACTTTATTACCTTCTACTAGCTCGACACATCCATAAGATCTAGCATCTTCTACCTTAGTTAAATACAAGCTCACATCTGCCTGATTAATTTTGTGAAACTCTAATTGAGCAGCTAAATCATGACCACTTAATACATCACCATTGAAAACTACTACCTGATTACAAGGGCTAAGTTGCGTAGCCGCATTTCTAATACCGCCGCCAGTACCGAGCGCGCTCTCTTCTACTGCATACTTAATTTTGATCCCAAATCTTGCCCCATCGCCAAAATACGGTTCAAATAACTCGGCTTTGTATGAGGTTGCCAGCACTATCTCGGTAATTCCAACCTGAGCAGCTTTTCGAATTTGATGTTCAGTAAATGGAACTGCAGCAACTAAAAGCATTGGTTTTGGTATTTGATTAGTAATTGGCGCCAGGCGAGTTCCTTTGCCGCCAACTAACAAAATTGCACTAGTACTCACGAATTAATCCGATCTGCTGCCATTTGAATCTGTTGATCTGTTGCAGTCAATGCAACTCGAATAAATTTGTCACTGCCATAAAAACTACCTGGTGTTACCAAAATGCCCAAATTAGCAAACCAGTCAACAGTTTTAAAGCAATCCTCATTTTTTGTGCACCAAATGTATAAGCCAGCAGTGCTGTGCTCTATGGTGATTCCAGCATCTCTAATTGCTTTACTTAAGATATCTCTTCGATTGCTATATCGCTTTGCCTGCGCCGTTGCATGATCATTATCTGAAAGTGCTGCAATCATTGCTGCCTGTACTGGAGCTGGCACCATTAATCCAGCATGCTTTCTAAACTGGCGAATCCGCTCAATTAATTTATGATCACCGACTACAAAAGCTGCTCGATAGCCAGCTAAATTTGAGCGTTTAGATAATGAGTGGACTGCTAACAGACCGGTGTTTTCCCCACCAGCTAACTCAAGAATTGATTTAGCGCCTGGGGCAAAACTAAAATAGCACTCATCACTTGCCACTACTGCATTATTTTTTCTACCCCAAGTAATAGCCTGATTAATCTGGTGATCAGTTTGAACCTGACCTGTTGGATTAGATGGGGAATTAAGCCAAGCTAAATCGGCATTTATCCAAGTGCTTGGATCGATATCTACCGCAACTGCCTCGGCGCTAGCCATCAACGCACCTACTAAATAGGTTGGATAAGCAACTTTTGGATATAGAACTTTCTTGCTTTGCAAAAATGTTGGTAGAAGTGCTACTAATTCTTTAGATCCTATTGTTGGCAAAACATCAAACTCACCACTTACTTTTAAGTTCGCAATCGCCCATTCTCTAATTGCACCTCTTAGTTTTTCACTTCCAGCGGTAAGTGGATAGCCAGGAGAATCACTTGCTGTTACTAATGCATCTTGAATAAATTTTGGAGTTGGATCTACTGGTGTACCTTGGGATAAATCAATAAAACCGCCAGAGTATTTTTTTGCTTTCTCGCCATATGGCGCCAGTACATCCCAAGGAAAATCTGGCAGCTTCAGAAAAACTTATTTCTCTTGTGGAGGAAGTGCTGCTACTACTTGGTGATCTTTACCAATTGGTCCAAGTTTGGCAGCTCCACCAGGAGAACCAATCTCAACAAAGAATTTGGTGTTAACTTCACTGTATTGCTTCCACTGTGATGGCACATCATCTTCATAGTAAATAGCTTCAACTGGGCATACTGGCTCGCAGGCGCCGCAATCAACACACTCATCGGGTTGGATATAAAGCATCCGATCGCCCTCATAGATACAGTCAACTGGGCACTCCTCAATGCAAGACTTATCTTTCACATCTACGCACGGTTGAGCAATTATGTAGGTCATGCTTCTCCTTACAGTTGTATCTGCCTAGTTAGGTAGAGAATACTGCCATCAATACTTATTTGAGCAAGATCTAAGTTTAATAGAAGGAGCCAGATGCAGCCATCAGCGGCACAGATCGGTGAACGGGTAAGCATTCGCCTGCATGATCCATCTGGTGGGTATCGGGATATTCTCGGTGTTTTAGAGAGCGAAAACACAGTTCGAAAGAAGGATGGCACCGTGGTTACCTTTGATCCAGCCAAGATTGCACTTTGGAAAGTAGTACCAAGTAAATGAAAAACACACCAATTCAATTATTCGATACTAAATCTCGCACACTACAAGCGGTTCAGATTAGTAATGGAAAAACCTTAAGAATTTATAGTTGTGGGCCAACAGTTTATCGAGATGCTCATGTTGGCAATATGCGAACATTTCTATTGGGTGATCTAATATCAAGATTGGCAAAATTTCTAAATTATGAAATTAAGTTCATTCAAAATATAACCGACGTTGGTCACATGTCCGAGGATTTTGTCGAGGATAAGATGCTTGCACAAGCTAAAGCAGAATCTAAAGATCCATATGAGATTGCGAGAATTTATGAAAGTAGATTTCACAATGATTTGAGTTCCTTGAATATTACTAAAGCAACCTCTTACCCAAAAGCTAGCGAATCTATCTCACTTATGCATGATCTAATAACTAAGTTAATAGAAACAGAACATGCCTATGTAGGTGGAGATAACTGTGTTTACTTTTCCGCGCAATCTTTCTCAGGTTATGGTGCAATCAGTGGTAATCGATTAGATGCCCTAAAACCTGGTCATCGCTTTGAATATACCGAAGATGGCGCTAAGAAATTCCATGCTGATTGGGCACTTTGGAAAGCAGCAGCAGGTAGAAGTGAAATGATTTGGGAGTCACCTTGGGGTAAAGGTTTTCCAGGTTGGCATATTGAATGTTCAGCTATGTCACTTCATTATCTAGATAAGTTTGTAGATATTCATTTAGGTGGAATTGATCTTAGGTTCCCACATCATGAGAATGAGCGTGCGCAATCAAACTCAGCAATTAATAATGAGGCTGTTGCACTTTGGGTACATGGCGAACATTTGCTTTTTGAAGGAAGAAAAATGGCTAAAAGTACTGGAAACGTAGTTTTAGTTGCAGACTTAATTGCAAAGCATTTAGACCCGCTCTCACTTCGCTTATGCTTCCTAGAGAATCAGTACCGAAGCCAGATGGATCTAAGTTGGGACTCATTAAAAGCCGCCCACTTGTTAATCCAACGTTGGCGGGATAAAACTAAAATTTGGGCAAGTAGCAAAGAGATTGATACAAAGCAAGCTCAGGTGTTTATAGATGAAATTCTTAGCAATTTTCTAGATGATCTAGATACTCCAAGAGCATTACAAAAATTAAGAAGTATTGAAAAAGCAGAAACTTTAAGTGATGGTGTTAAGTATAAAATTTTTGAAACTGTTGACCAATTATTTGGTTTAGATCTACTCAAACCTTCGATTGGTAAAGGAGAGCTCTCACCTGAAGTACAAACCTTATTGGACCAACGACAAAGTGCGCGAAATAATGGAGATTTTGTTGAAAGTGACCGGCTGCGTGAATTGCTTTTAGAAAAAGGGGTCTCGGTTAGAGATAGTAAAGATGGACAAAATTGGGAGTGGTTAATTTAGTTTTTTGATCGATTAGGTTTAACTATTGAGATTACTAACGTCGCAAATCCTGCAATTAAGAAGAGATTTCCATAGGTATTACTATAAATTAATAACTCATCACCTGTGCCAAGATTTCCAGCTTTAATAATAACTGCTAGGTAAACTGCTGCTGCAAATAATTGGTATCTCACATAAAAAAAAGTTTGATTTATAATTCGCATACCAAGAAAAGTGATAACTAATGATGCTATAAAGCCAAATGGTTGAAATATATTGTGCAACATTGTTGCTGAAAATCCGATTAGTGCGCCAAGTAATATAGATCTAACTACCTTCAACTTTTTACTCCTGCAAATATATCTAGCTCTCGCCCATTGTTATCAAAGGGTGCAGCTTTTTCTCCTTTAACTAAGGTGTAGTACTCATCTCCCCAAACAGATAAACCAAGATTATTAGATAGCGCAAAAAATGGGCCATCTATCGATATCTGAGTAGGGTGGGCCTTCATTGCTGCAAGCTTTTGTGGCACAAACTCCGGCGCACTAACAACAGTGGTGACTAGTTCATCTGGCTTTGCGAAAGGCAGATCATCAGCACTTTCTGCGCCAAAGAAATCTGATCCCACCTCCTTCATCTTTTCAATTCCCATTTGAATTACAGATCGAGGCATTGTGTTCCAATAAATCTTACTTATCTGCCACCCTTGATTCGATGCTAGTTCAGCAGCTCGCATTGCAACTCTATGAGCCTTTATATGATCTGGATGCCCATAGCCACCAAACTCATCGTATGTTATTAGTACTTGAGGCTTTATTTCTAGAATAATTTTAACAAGCTCTGTTGCAGCCTCATCAAGATCACACTGCCAAAAAACATCATTACGATCATTTTGTGGCGCCCCCATCATTCCACTGTCGCGCCATTTTTTAATAGGTGCACCTAAAAATCTAAAATCAGAAATTCCTAGTTCCTTCATTGCATTTTTTAATTCAATTTCGCGGTGCTCTCCGAGTTTGTCATCTTTACTGCTTGCTAGATTTAAAAGTTCAGGGACTAAAACCTCACCCTCTTCACCTCTGGTACAGGTTACTAAAGTTACGTGCGCACCACTTTCAGCATATTTCGCCATTGTTACACCATTGTTGATGGTCTCATCATCTGGATGGGCATGGACTAATAGCAATCTTTTATTCGCACTCACTCGCACAATATAACTATAAAAGCAATAAAACCTGACAATTTATCTAATATCAGAATAGAATTAAGTGTGGCTGATGATAAATCTAATCGCTTACCTCGCGATGAACGAAGGGCGCAACTGTTAGTTGCTGCTCTTGAAGTATTTACCGGTGCCGGTTACCACTCAGCGGCGATGGATGAGATTGCTGATCGGGCAAATGTTAGTAAACCAGTTTTGTATCAACATTTTCCATCAAAGCTAGATCTTTATTTGGCAGTTTTAGATCTACATATTGATTCATTAGTTTTTGCAATTCAAAAAGCAATAGCATCTAATCGAGAGAATTCAGCGAGAGTTGCAGCAACAGTTGAGGCTTACTTCGGATTTATTGATTCTGAAGGTGAAGCATTTAGATTGTTGTTTGAAAGCGATATGAATGTAGAGCCACAGGTTCGGGAGCGACTTAATCGGATGACTTATGACTGTGCAGCTGCGGTAAGTGCGGTTATCTCAATTGATACTGGATTAGGTAAGGAGGAGTCAATGATGCTTGCGGTTGGAATTATTGGAACGGTACAAACAACTGCCCGACATTGGCTAGATCGAGATGGCAAGATTGATCGTCAACGTGCCACTGAGTTGGTAATGAATCTTATTTGGCGTGGTATCTCAGGGTTTCCTAAATCACAATCCTAAATTCGCATACTTAGTGGTAAGTAGATAGAGTTACGTTATGGCTACAGCAAAATCAACAGTAAAAGGTTTGGCACGTACTGAAGTAAAAATTGGTATTTCAGATAGCTCACATGAATTAATTATTGATTGCACAAATACCCAAGATGAAGTAATTGCGAAAGTAAATGAAGCGATTAAGGCATCTTCTGTACTGTCACTTAGTGATAGCAAAGGGCGAGAAGTATTGGTTCCATATAATAAAATAAGCTATGTTGAGGTTGGCGAAGGTGCCGAACGTCGCGTTGGCTTTGCTAATCAATAATCTAGATTAAACAGTTACCACTCGGCGAGCACTGGCTTGCTCTTCCAGTTTGAGCCACTGTGCCTTCTCTGTCGTATATTCACCTAACAAATTTAGCTTTCCATTACCGTGATAATCACTTGCGCCAGTCATTACTAGCTTAGATTGCTTGGCCAGCTCGATTAATTGTGATTTCTCCTCTGGTGAATGATCGCGGTGATCAACTTCAATTCCATTTAAGCCAGCATCGATTAGTGAACCAAATGTTTCAAGTGAAATTACTCGCCCACGGTGAGAGGCCATCGGATGAGCTATAACTGATACCCCGCCTGCTTCTTTAATCAATTTAATTGCCAATTCTGGTGAGGGAGAATAATGAGCTACATAATATTTTGAATTGTTGTGAAGCATTTGCGTAAATGCTTCATCTCTACTGGCTACTACTCCCTTCTTTACTAATGCATCAGCAAGATGTGGTCTGCCCAATGTTGCTCCTTCAGATAACTGCTCTAAAACATCCTTCATACTTATATCTATACCTGCTTGGTTAATTCTTGAAATTATTTTTTCCATTCGGCCATGACGATTTTCTCTAGTTTTTTCCAGTGTTTGCATCAACTCCGTATCGCTTGGATCAAATAGCAATCCTAAAATATGAACACTGATGCCATCCGGTGTTTGGCATGAAATTTCAGCGCCGGGAACAAGTGAAATCCCAGGACGTAATGCAGTGATCGCCTCTTGCCAGCCAGCTACTGAATCATGATCAGTTAATCCAATTGTTGATATGCCGGCAGCCAGTGCTTTATTAATTAATTGCGTTGGTGAATCTGTTCCATCACTAAATGTTGTATGAGTATGAAGATCTATCGCCAATCGACTCACCTCTTATTTTTCTGATTGACTAGAGCGTAAAACAAATAATGCACAACCAAAAAGTAGGCCAATAATTCCAGGAATTGTGCCAGCCGGCGGTTGTTGGCCAAGCCAAATAAAGGCCAGGATTGCACTTACTGGAACCTCGAAAAATACTATTAATGAGACAACCGCTGGCGAAACGCGCTTTAACGAGAAGTTAAAAAGTGTGTGACCTAAAAATTGAGCTCCTAAAATTAACCCCGCAAGTAAGTACCATTCACTAGTTGTAAAACCAGAGAGTGCGTAGTCGCCAACCAAAATTATTGGTAATACTGTTAGTGCACAACTTATATAGCAAACTGAGGTAAATGTTGATGTAGAAACTTTCTGCTGAACTCTGGCACCAATCATCATGTACGCAGCCCCAAGAGCTCCACCGATTACCGCGAGCAAATCACCTTGAAATGATCTAAGTGAAAGGTTTAGATCAATACCAGTTATAACTATTACCGATAAAAATGCAATAAACATTCCACCAAAAGATTTTTTAGGAATATGACCGCCAGTTAATTTCACAAATAAAGCTGCAAATATAGGCTGAGTTGCAGTTAGCGCAGTTCCAGTTGCCACACTTGTTAATTTCATTGCCCAAAAGAAGCACACAAAGTGTGCAGCGAGTAATACACCAGCAAGAACTGACCATAGCATTGCATTTCGCTCAGCCGAGCTCTTCCATTCACCACGAACAATCGCAAATGGAAGCATTACTAAACCGCCAATTAGATTACGCCAAAAAATCATAGTCGGCACAGGCATCAGACTCTTGGCGATGATTGGGCCGGATGCACCTATACCTAAAATCCCCAAAGCTAGAAATGGGATATCTCGCCCTGATGGCAGTTTGGTGTGGTCCTGATCTTTCATGGGTAAAACCTATCTGTAATTTAATTATTGTTATGAATTGCTACCAAGCCGATACCCTTAGCCTATGAATACAAGTAAAGGTTCAAACCTAAATCGTGTATTCCTAGCCCGATTAGCTGGTACTGCGGTCTTTGACCCAAATGGTGATCAACTTGGCAAGGTTAGGGATGCGGTCGCAACTTTGCGAACCAATAATCAGCCACCAAGAATTCTTGGTTTCATTGTTGAAGTTCCACCACGTAAGCGAATATTTGTACCAATTACCAGAGTCACTTCAATTGATAACGGACATGTAATCATTACTGGACTATTGAATATGCGTCGTTTTGAACCACGCACAAATGAGATATCAGTTTTGTCTGAAATGTTAGATCGCTCCGTCAATTTGGTTGAATCAAATGAAAAAGTTACGGTCGAAGATGTTGCTATGGAACTATCAAAAACTGGAGATTGGTTTATTGAGCGAGTACACATAATGAAGCGTGGGGCTGGATTTCGCCGTCGTGGTGCATCGTCAACTGTTACATGGTCTGAAATTTCTGGTTTCACAATTACTGAAACTAATCAAGGTGTTAGCAATTTACTGGGAACACTCGCAAATCTTCGTGCTGCGGATTTAGCTTCTGTACTACACGATTTAACAATTAAACGACGTGTAGAAGTTGCTCGTGCATTAGATGATGAAAGATTGGCTGATGTACTTGAAGAGATGGATGAAGTATCGCGTGTAGAACTTTTGGCGGAGTTAGAGGGCGAGCGAGCTGCTGATGTATTAGAGGAGATGGATCCTGATGATGCTGCTGATTTACTAAGAGAAATTGGGCAAGAACGTGCTCAGGCATTACTTGCGTTAATGGAGCCAGAAGAGGCTGAAGATGTGCAACGACTTATGCATTATGAGGATTACTCTGCCGGTGGAATGATGACAACAGAACCAATTGTTTTAACAGCCGACTCAACAGTTGCTGAAGCACTTTCAAGAGTTAGATTATCTGAGGTAGCTCCAGGACTTGCGTCTCAAGTATTTGTTTGCCGTCAGCCGATTGAAACACCTACCGGAAGATTAATAGGAGTTGTTCATATTCAAAGACTTCTCCGTGAGCCACCTGCAACACTTCTTGGTGGAATTGTGGATAGTGATATTGCGCCATTGTCTGTTGAATCAACATTAAATGAAGTTTCATCCTATTTGGCAAGTTATAACCTGCTCGCTGTGCCAATTGTTGATGCAAATGAACGCCTACTTGGCGCAGTTACTGTTGATGACGTTTTGGACCATTTACTACCTGAGAATTGGCGCCATGAAGAATCGATGAGAAAAGAAAGTGAGAGCAGATAAAATGGCAAAGCAAAAATTAAATAAAAACTCACTTGAGTTTCCACGCGAAGCCCGTAGAACACTTAAGCCTTCTTACGATCCAGAAGCATTTGGTCGTTGGTCTGAGAAGTTTGCTCGTTTTCTCGGTACCGCAAGATTTCTTGTTTATATGACTGCTTTTGTACTTATGTGGGTTTTGTGGAATGGATTCGCACCAGATAATTTAAAGTTTGATCATTATCCATTTATTTTCCTTACACTGCTTTTGTCATTACAAGCCTCATACGCTGCTCCATTAATTTTGCTTGCTCAAAATCGTCAAGCTGATCGCGAACGAATTCAAGGAAATGAAGATCGCGAGCGAGATGAACGCAATATTGCTGACACTGAATATTTAGCTAGAGAATTAGCAAGTCTTCGAACTGCTATTGGCGAGGTAACTACTAGAGATTATCTCCACAGTGAAATAGCCGATGCCATCGAGGAAATTGTTAAAAAGTTAAACAAAAAAGCTTAGGTTTTTAAATTTAACCTAACTCCAACTAAGGATTTTGGTCGAACAATTATTTGATCCAAAATCTGGTTAAATGATTTCATTACCGCCTTACTTGTAAGCACTATCGGCATGCCCTCATCTCCTCCCTCCCTTAGAAGTGAGTTGAATGGAATTTTCGCAAGTAATGGAACATCAGCACCAACTAAATCACTTAAGCGTCTTGCAGTTTCCTCTCCACCACCACTGCCGAAAATTGAAATTTTTTCGCCACACTTAGTGCAAGCGCTATCGGACATATTTTCAATTACTCCAATTACTGGTTGTTTAATTTGGTGCGCAATTCTGCCAGCGCGCTCAGCAACCTCTGCTGCCGCTATCTGAGGAGTTGTTACAACAATTATTTCAGAGGTTGGAATTAGTTGACCTAGTGAAATAGCAATATCGCCAGTGCCAGGTGGCAAGTCAAGCAGTAATAAATCTAAATCTCCCCAGTAGGCATCACTTAGCAATTGTTCTAAAACTCTATGCAAAAGTGGGCCACGATAGGCAACTGGATCGGCTCTATCTGGTTTAAACATTTCCATTGAAACAACTTTTACACCAAAGTTTTCTACTGGAATAAAAGTTTGATCAATTGCAGTTGGCCTTTTATCTAGAATTCCCATAAGCCTGGGAATTGAGTGTCCATAGACATCTGCATCCAAAATGCCAACTTTTAGTCCATGAGCTGCCGCAGCTACTGCCAAGTTAACAGTTACTGAAGATTTTCCAACGCCACCTTTACCGGAAGCAATACCAAGCACTCGAGTTAGTGAATCTGGTTGAGCAAATGGAATAAATTTTTCACGCCCCCCTCGAATTAGTTTTTTAACATTATTACGTTGCTCTTCATTCATTACACCAAAATTAATATCAACACTTTTTACTTCAGTAATTCCAGATAGTGCCTTTGTGATATCGGCATGCAGACGATCTTTCATTGGGCAGCCAACAATCGTTAGTAAAATACCGATTTTAGCTATACCGGAATCGAAGTTAACAGACTCCACCATACCTAGCTCAGGCAGCGGTTTGTGAAGCTCGGGATCAATTACTGTTCCGAGTGCAGTTTGAATTAATTCGACAGTAGTCATAATAAATCTGGGTCGATCTTAGGTTTTGGCTTAAGTTCAAGATCGCTTTTTTCAATTACATCACTTATATGTTTTTTAATAAATGCTTTCGGATGCAAGTCTTTTACCTGTAAATCTTCATATCCAGGTCCTAAATTATCTTTTAACTCATTTGTAACATTTTGTGCCATATTCTTTAATTTAATTAAAAATCTGGCTGCATCAGCTGCAACACTTGGCAGTCGATCTGGCCCAATTAAAATCATTCCCAAGAGGAATAAACCAATAACTTCACCGCCACCGATATTAAACATATTATTTCCCTGATCCAGCAAGGGTTACAGTGGTCTCTCGAGTAACATTATTTCGCTGATATTCAATTTTTACTCGATCGCCAATATTTTTACTTCTAATAGCAACTATTAATTCATCAGAATTCTCTATTGCTTTGCCATCAATTTTGGTGATTACATCTCCAACTTTTAATCCAGCTTTGGATGCTGGCCCTCCTGGTGTAATGCCATTAGTCTCACTTGAAATCAGCGCGCCTGTTCCAGTGAACCTTGTGTCCACCGAGATCCCCATAATTGGGTAGGTTGCTGATCCATTTTTAATTAATTGATCTGCAGTTTTCTTTGCTTGATTAATCGGGATAGCAAAACCTAAACCGATAGATCCAGATTGACTTCCATAACCAAGGGTTGCAATCGCTGAGTTAACTCCAATTACAGCTCCAGTTGCATCGACTAATGGGCCACCAGAGTTACCGGGATTAATTGCAGCATCGGTTTGTAATGCATTAATAAATGAACTCTCGCCAGCTCCATCACCAGTTGTTACCGCTCTATTCTTGGAGCTAATAATTCCAGAGGTCACAGTGCCTGATAATCCAAGTGGTGAACCAATTGCAATAACTGCATCTCCAACTAAGACATTATCGCTATTTCCAAGTTGTAGTGTTGGAGCAGATGTAACATCGATTTTTAAAACTGCTAAATCATATGAGGCATCTCTTCCAATTAACTTAGCTGGATACTTCTTGCCATTAGATAATTCAACGGTAATAGTTCCATTAGTTGCTGCAGATCTAACTACATGATTGTTTGTCAATATATAGCCATTGCTATCTAGAAAAAAACCAGAGCCAGTATCAGATCCAGATGAGGCCTTTACTGATATAGAAACAACCGCTGGAATAACTCTGGCAGCAAGTGCGGCAATTGAATCTGGTGCGCGTTCTACTATATTTTTTGTGTCAACTAAATTAGCGCCAATATCTGTTGAGCTACCTCTACCAATTACTGACCCAATTGCACCTGCAATCAATGCAATCACCACTGCTAGAGCAAAGAAATTAGAGTTATATTTACTTTTAACTACGCGTACTTGTTTGGTTTCGTTGCTTGGCTGCCACCATGGGGTATTGGATGGTTGCTTCATTTAAGTAAGTTTATTCGCAATTAATAGGCCAGCGCCAATTGGAATTACAGTAGCTGTCCATCGTTCATCCTCTTTTATTACCTTAATTGCATCCCGGCGAGAGATACTCTCAGGATCACGCTGTGTTGGGTCAGCAACCTTGCCACCACTTAACACCTGATCAATTATTAGTAAACCACCAGGCTTTAACAATCGGTAGGACTCCTGAACCATGTCAAATAAATCTAATGCCGGCCTAATAATTATCAGTTCATAAGATTTATCGGCAAGTTTTCCAATTACTTCAATTAATTTCCCGGTAATGATTCGATACTTAGTTGGAGCAATTCCAGCTTCTTCAAAAATATTACGAGCAATTTTCGAGTGCTCTCGCTCAGAATCTATTGTTGTTAAAACACCATCAGATGGAATTCCTTGTAATAACCAAAGCCCGCCAACACCTGAACCTGTGCCAATCTCGACAACTGATTTGGCGTTTACTAATTTAGTTGCAAACTTTAAGAAGTTACCTACCCCAGGGGTTGGATCTGGAGCGGCAATCTCTAGTCCATGAGATCTGGCTTGCTGCATAAAATAATCTTCATGCGCAAAGTTTTCAGAGTAAGCACTCATATCACCACGCACTGATAAACCTTCGTTCAAAATGAGTCCAACCACTCGATCAATAACCGTACGCCAAACCCAGTTCCACCTTTAATATTTTCGCCAGCATCAACCTCTGATCGGCCAGTGCCTGCTATATCTAGATGAACCCAATTTCTTTTTCCCACAAATTTCTCCAAAAATAATGCTGCCGTAATTGACCCAGCTGAGAAACCAAACTTATCGGCTAAATGATTGAAATCTGCGATATCGCTATCTAGCGCCACTGAGTAATCATCAACTAATGGCATATGCCAAACTTTCTCGCCTACCTTGTTGCCTATTTCATGAAGTTTTTTTGCAAGTACAAGATTACGGCTATACATCGCAGCATATTGACGGCCAAGGCCTAAAGTTGCTGCCCCAGTCAAGGTTGCCACATCTACTAAGTAATCTGGATCTAACTGCAGATCGGCGTATGCAAGACCGTCAGCTAGAACTAATCTACCTTCGGCATCTGTATTCAAAACTTCAACAGTTGTGCCACCAAAATGTTTAATTACGTCAGAGGGCCGCTGTGATGTTCCAGAAAGAGCATTTTCTGCTGCCATAAGAAGTGTGGTGACTTTAACTTTTGGTTTAATTCTTACAAGTGCAACAGTGGCAGATAGAACTGCTGCAGCTCCAGCCATATCACTTTTCATCCCGGTCATTGTTTCGTATGGCCGTTTAAGTGAAACACCACCAGTATCGAAGGTAATTCCCTTGCCAACTAATACAACATGAGGCCAGTTATTAGAACCCTTGGGTGCATAAGTTATTTCTATCAACCTCGGTCCGGGATTTGGAGATGAGTTACCTACCGCACTGAGTCCACCAAAATCTTTCAAAGCTCGGCCAGATTTTACCGAAATAGAAAGACTTGAATCCTTCACTTGGGAAACCATTTGGCTAGCTTGCTTTGCTAGCCATTCTGGATTTTTAATATTAGATGGCGTGTGAATTAAATTTCGTGCCTGCCAAACTGCGGTAGCCATTATCTCGGCGCGCTTAACCTCATCTTTAAAGTCACCATAAATTATAAAAGTTGGTTTCTTATCTTTTTGCTCACTCTTTAATGTGTATTGGTAGTTTGAAAGTAAAAGAGAGGTTGCTTGAGTAATGACTTGAGACTTTTCACTCGTTAATGCTGATAAAAGTAAAGTTTCCGTACCTTTAACTTTTCGCCCAATAGCGGTTGCAGCCTTACGTAGATCTTCACTATTTGCCTCACCAATACCTACTAAATAAATTCTATTAATGTTTCCAGCAGTAATTGGTACCTCAATTATTTCACCGGCTTTAGCAACAAATTCTGGCCAGTTAGCTAACTCGATATTTAAATCAAGTTTTGTAAATTCGGATAGTGCAGATGAGAATTTATCTTTAGTTAATTGTATTTTTTCGCTTGGTAATACCGGAATAGCAACTGCAGTGTAATTATTGAAATTTAAATCAGACTCAGATATACAGGTAAGTTTTGGGTATAAATCTGGGAGTTTATTGATCATAACCCTGATTTAAGTTAGGTCAGTCGATTACTTTTTAACTAATGCAACCGCAGCTTGTAAGACATTTCCTAAGTTAGTTGCCTCTTCTACATTTAGCTCAACAACTAAACGCCCGCCGCCTTCTAATGGGATTCTCATGACCATAGAGCGAGCCTCCTTGGTGACCTCCATTGGACCATCACCAGTTCTTGGTTTCATCGCTGCCATTTAACACTCCCCTGCCAAAGTTAATCTTCGCCTTGCTAGAGGCGTAATTATCCCTCATATACCTGCATGTGGGAAATCCATATAAATACCCTTATGAAATCAACGCAATTAGGCGCGATCTGCCCGAAGCAATAACTGAAACAACTGCTCGCTCTGGCACGCCAAGTTTTTCTGCAATCTCTGCCGTGCTGATCATTTTTACTAAATGCAAAGTCAAAATTAATCGCTCTTCCTCTGGCAGAGTATTTATCAGTTCGGCAATTGTCTTGCCGTTTGCCCCAGAAGTCATGAGTTAAGGTTACTCGGCACGGCCAATACTTTCGAACTTAAGCGGAAAGTTGGCGAGCAAATCTGCGTAATGAGAGCCAAACGCCTAACAGCATGAGTGGTTTAATAATTACTAAAAGGTATACCGGTGCAATTATCTCCTCCTGCCAATAAAAAATAGATTTATTACGTTTCTTCTTCAACTCAAATTTACCAACTCCCCTTATAACTCTGCCGATATGAACAACTTCGCAAAGTAACGGTGGTTGCCATTTTGTTATTTCCATTGTATCTAAGACCCCAAGACGTAATTTTGGATAAAGGCTTGGGAATAATCCCGTAAAAGCAAAAACTAATACTCCCTTACCATTTTTTACAGTTTTATCTTGATCAAGCTCTGACCATACTTTTGTTTGTAGCATCCAGTTGCTTTGGCTTTTCCAATCTACAAGCGACTTCCAAACAACTTCAATTGGCTTATCTACTTCAATTAAAAGTTCCAAATGTGAGAGTTTATTCATTTAATCCTGATTGCTTCTAATGTAGATGGAATATCTTTACACCAACTAACTAGTTCTGATTGACCAGTTTTCATAAAATTGTGATCAGCTAAGTGATCAAGTGCTCCGCGCAGCGGATCATAAAATCCCACTGGATCACAGATTGCGATTGGCTTATTATGAAACTTTAAATAACTACCAACCCAAATTTCAAAAAACTCTTCAAGAGTGCCAATGCCTCCTGGTAAAGCAATAAACGCATCGGATAACTCTTCTATTTTTGCTTTACGAGTTCGCATATCACTTACGACATGCATTTGAGTTGCTTGCTTATCCTCTAATTCAAGTTTTATCAGCGGTTCAGGAATTACTCCAATTGTGGCTGCACCTTTTGATCGTGCACCTTTGGCTACTTCACCCATCATTGAGGCTTTACCTCCACCCCAAACTAGATCCCAACCCTGCTCACCAATTGCTTGGCCAATTTCAAATGCCAAATCAAGAGAGCTTTTTGGAATATCGGGAGCAGATGAGCAGAAAACAGATACGCGCATGAAATTAGTCTATTGCCTTGCGCGCATTTTGATACCGTTGCCTAATGAACAGCACTCAAAAATTGGCTTATGGCTTTGGTGTTGCCACCGAAAATCAATCGGGTCAAACCCTTGACTGTTATTTCTACTCCTTAGGTTTAGGTAGTAAACCTGAGAATAATCAGGTAAATAATTTTAAATCTCAACTTGGTGAAGACTCAATTCGTAAAGTAAAAAAAGTACCGGTCGAGATAAGTATTGATCTAGCCAATGCACCAAAAGATGTTGCTGATGTTTATCTAAGACTTCATCTACTTTCTCATCGGCTAGTTAAACCTCATGCAGTAAATCTTGAAGGAATATTTGCAATACTTCCGAATGTAGTGTGGACATCTGCAGGACCTTGCGCGATTGAAAATTTTGAACAGGTGCGATCTGGACTTCAGAATAAGTATGGAAACCTAACTGTCTTTGCAGTTGATAAATTTCCAAGAATGATCGATTACGTAATCCCAGAGGGTGTGAGAATCGCTGATGGTGATCGGGTTCGCCTTGGTGCGTATTTGTCCTCAGGTACAACAGTTATGCATGAAGGTTTTGTTAACTTTAATTCTGGAACATTAGGTAAGTCGATGGTGGAAGGAAGAATTAGCGCTGGTGTAGTCGTCGGCGATGGAAGTGATATTGGTGGCGGAGCTTCAATAATGGGAACCCTAAGTGGTGGTGGCAAAGAGATTATTTCAATAGGCGAACGCACACTGCTTGGGGCAAACTCTGGAGTAGGAATTAGTCTAGGTAATGACTGCGTAGTCGAAGCAGGTATATATGTAACTGCCGGATCCAAAATTTCTTTACCAGATGGTCAAGTAGTAAAAGCTAAAGAATTAAGCGGGGCAAATAATCTATTATTCCGTAGGAATTCACAAAGTGGAGCACTTGAAGCGATTGCTAAAACCGGAAACTGGGATGGTTTAAATTCGGTTTTGCATAAAAACTAATTTTTAATTAATTTTTTAGGCGATGTAATAAAACCCACTCCCCAAGATAGGTGCATAGTAGCTAAGACAATTGGCATTAGAAGGCGATCGATCAATCTCTCTCCAATTAATAATCCACCAAAAACCAAGAATGCGATATAAATAAAAAATGGTAGTCCAAATATTGGTGAGATGATTACTGATAATAAAATAGATAAAATACTTATAATTAATGTTGCAGGTGGGGCTAGGTACCGGTAATTAACAGTTCCGCTATGTTGCCTTGAAATCACTCGCCGCCAACGGCCATATTGAAAATATTGTTTTGCCAGTTTTATTAAAGTATTTCTTGGTCTATAAGTAACAACTAATCTCGGATCAAACCAAATCAACCCACCATGTTTACGCAGTCGATGGTTCAACTCCCAGTCTTGTGCTCTGATATAACGTTCGTCAAAGCCACCGACTGCTAAAACTGCAGATTTTTTAAAAGTGCCAAGATAGACGGTGTCTGATTCACCAGCACTACCTCCGGTATGAAACTTTGACGGCCCAACCCCTAATTTTGAGCGCATGGCCGAAGCAATAACTCGTTGCAAGCCAGAGTCGCTATCTGCATACATTAACCCGCCAACATTTACAGCCCCTTGCTTATGCATAATTTCAACTGCACTTTTTATGTAGGTATTTGAAACCTCTGAATGACCATCAATTCGACAAATAATTTCAAATGCAGAAGCTGCAATTGCAAGATTTAATCCGCTAGCAGTGCGCCCAGTTGGATTATCTACTAACTTAATTCTTGGGTCTGCGCTAGCCAACTCCATTGCAATTTTGTTAGTTTTATCCTTAGAAGGACCAAGCGCTAAAATGATTTCAATTTTCCCATCGTAATTCTGCTGAAGAATTGCTGAGACGCAGCTACGTAAATCACGCTCCTCATTGAGAATTGGCAATATGACTGAGACGGCAGGATGTGATAAGTCATTCATAACCCCTCCAATCAATATTTAAGCGCAACATTCCCCTGCCCATAATCTAGGATAAGAAGATGAAATCTGCTCGAAGTATCAAGATCTTTACTGGTATTTCGGTAGGTGTTTTAGTAATTTCTGCAATCAGCGCGCTTGCGTTCGGCACAGTTACCGCCTCAATAAACAAAATTGATGCATTTGCTGGATTAGACAAACGGCCAGAGAAGAAATCATCTGCGGTTAACTATTTACTAGTTGGTTCTGATACTAGAGAAGGCTTAAGTAAGGCTGAGTTAAAGGCACTCAGGGTTGGATCTGTTGCTACCGCCGCTGGCAAGCGTTCTGACACAATGCTGTTAGTTCATATATCTAAGACAAGAGATAAAGCAGTATTAATCTCAATTCCAAGAGACACGTTTGCATTAATTCCTGCACATGCTAATGCGGCTGGAAAAATGATTGCACCTGTGCACTCAAAAATTAATTCTGCATTTAATTGGGGTGGCGCTCCATTACTAATTCAAACTATAGAAGAAATGACTCAATTAAAAATTGACCATTACATAGAGGTGAATTTTGCTGGTTTTGCTAAAGTCGTTGATTCTCTTGGTGGAATAGAGGTTTGCACTAAGAAAAATATCAACGATCCAAAGAGCCACTTGATTTTAGAAGCTGGAGTCCATACGTTAAATGGTATTGAAGCGCTAAAATATGTTAGAACGCGCGAGTTTGACGGATTAGGCGATTTAGGAAGAATGCAACGACAGCAAGCTTTTATGTCATCAGTCATCAAAAAGGCAACTAGTGCTGGTGTTTTGTTAAATCCAGTTACTGTAACTAGTTTTATTAACTCATCACTATCTGCGGTGACTACAGATGAAGGTTTAAAAAACTCAGATTTAATAGCATTAGCTAAGCAAATGAAATCTCTTGCAACTTCAAGTGTTAGAACTCTTACTGTGCCACTTTCCAATCTAAATTACTACTCAAATGGTGTTACCTCCGCAGTACTTTGGGACCCAGTGCTTGCCCCAGAACTTTGGGACCGACTTCGTGAAGATCGAGCGGTAGTTGATGAAGTCTCACCATCACCATCAGCAACTGCAGCTACTAAGGTTGAAATTATTGATAAATTTAAAACTCGTACCGCCGAAGATAATATTTGTCGGTAAATAAGTAATTTATAGGTAGGCTCTTCTATATGGCATTAAAACTCTCAGTAATCGGTACTGGCTACTTAGGTGCTACTCATGCAGCCTGTATGGCCAGTCTTGGTTTTCATGTTGTCGGTTTTGATACTGAGGTTAATAAGATTGAATTGCTATCAAAAGGTAAGGTACCTTTTTATGAACCAGAGCTTGAAGATTTATTAGCCAAACAAATTAATTCTGGCAGACTAACTTTTACTAATAATATAAATGATTTATCAGATTGCGATGTGCACTTTATTTGCGTGGGTACCCCTCAAGTCAAGGATGGAAATGCTGCAGATTTAAAATATGTTGATGCAGCATTAGAATCTATTGCTAAATTAGTTAAACCTGGTGGACTAGTTGTGGGTAAGTCAACTGTTCCGGTTGGCACTGCAAATAGGCTTAGAAATAAATTGATCGCGTTAAATCCAGATACAGATTTGGCTTGGAATCCTGAGTTTCTTCGAGAAGGCTTTGCTGTTGAGGACACGTTAAAGCCAAATCGTTTGGTAGTTGGAGTAGTTAATGACAAAGCTGAAAACATTTTAAAAGAAGTTTATGCCTCGAATCTAAAAGAGAATACACCTTGGGTTAGAGCAGATTTGCCCACAGCTGAGCTCGTAAAGGTTGCAGCTAATTCATTTTTAGCAACTAAAATTTCATTTATAAATGCAATGGCTGAAATATGCGAAGCTGCTGGCGGCGATGTAACAGTGCTTGCGAAAGCTATTGGGTACGATCCAAGAATTGGAAGCAGATTTTTACAAGCAGGTATTGGATTCGGTGGTGGATGCTTACCTAAAGATATTCGAGCATTCATGGCAAGAGCAGAAGAGCTTGGTGCAGAACAAGCAGTTGAATTCTTAAAAGAGATTGATGCTATTAACTTAAGAGCACGCCAAAGGATTATTGAGCTTGTTCGCAAAGATCTGTCGGATGACCTGCAAGGAAAGAAAGTGGCAATATTAGGTGCCGCATTTAAACCTGACAGCGATGATGTACGCGATTCCCCAGCACTTGATATTGCAGCTCAAATTCAAGCAGCTGGGGCAAAAGTTACTGTTCATGATCCGAAAGCGATTGCTAACGCGCAGAAACGTTTTCCAGCGTTAAATTTTTCTACAGAAGTAAATGAAACACTAAAAGATGCTGAGATTGTTTTACATTTAACTGAGTGGAAGATTTACCGTGAAATTGATCCGACAAAGGTTAAAACAATTGTGAAAAATGCAATCATGATTGATGGTCGTAACGCACTCGATAGAGATATCTGGCAAAGGGCTGGATGGAAATTTAGGGCACTAGGTCGAACTAATAATGAGTGATCAAATTGATCAGCTTCTAAGCTTAAAAACTTGGGCAATTGTTGGGTTGAGCAACAATAGTGAGCGAGCTGCTTATGGCGTGGCAAAGCTGCTGATAGAAAAAGGGCATACTGTAATTCCAGTGCACCCAAAATCTGAAAGTGTCCATGGTCAAACTGGTTTTGCCAAACTATCTGATATTCCTGTTTCAGTTGATGTTGTAGATATTTTTGTTAACTCGGCCCTTGCTGGAGCTGTAGTTGACCAAGCAATTGAAATTGGAGCTAAAGGTGTTTGGTTACAATTAGATGTGATAGATGCTGGTGCAGTAACTCGTGCTCATGATGCTGGGCTACTTGCGGTAATGAACCATTGTCCGGCAATTGAATACCGAAAACGAACTTAATCACTCATCTATATCGCCGCTGTAATACTGCTGAGCATGAATGATTTCAGTTAGAAGATTCTCTAAATCATCTCCATAGATAGCTATCTCTTTGCTAACTTGATTAAACTTTAATGCTGGAGTTCGTGCCATCAAATGTAAGTAAGGTCGATAGTCGTCGCTTTTCGGATTTGTAGTTAATCTTCCAGTTAATACAAATTTCGAATTCAAATCGGTGCTTCCTAGTGGGAGATCTAGCACAGCGCGCAGAACTTGTTCAAAGTAATTCGTGGTAGAACCAATTTGACTCCAGTAACTAGCAGATGGGGATAGCCAATTAATACCATATAAATTCTTATATTCGTTTGCATCGACTACTAATTCGATTCCACCAATCAATCCGATTTCATCTGCTAATTTAAGGGCTGCTAATTGAATTTCCTGCATTTGCTCATCTGCTATTCCGGGTGCTGGCGTAATACTCAGATTGTTGGTTCTGAGCGTTGCTGTCCAACTCGAAACTTGGGCATGGGCAGATCTAGCAACTAGAATCGATATGGAATCATCGCGTTGTTCAAATATTTCTATTTGACTTAGTAATTCAAGTGTTTTAGATGATGGATATATCTTTACTCCAGATTTTTCAACAGTTTTAATGGTTGATAGCGGAATTAGATTTGGGTCTACGCATAGTAAATCACAGCCATCCGCAAATTGAATTAGCTCGTCTGTCGAAATTCTCTCAGAGTTAAACTTTACTTTAATGCCTAAATTTACCGCTTCATGCTCAAAATAATTCCAAACATTTGAGAAGGCAACAATGCCAACAGTTGGGAATCCCATGTAATAAGGTTACCTGCATAATGACTCAATTAATTCTTGCCTCATCTTCTGCCTCTAGGTTGCGCCTTTTAAAAAGTGTTGGAATTAATCCAATCGTTATGGTTAGTGGGGTTGATGAAGATGCTAAAGAATTTGACTCCCTCTTACCGGCTGAACTAGTAATGGCCCTTGCAATTTTAAAAGCTCATACCGTAAAAAACTCTGCACCAGAAGGTTCGATTATCATTGGTTGTGATTCAACATTTGAATTCAATGGAAAATCTCTTGGTAAGCCAGGTACAAGGGAGAACGCAATTAGTAGGTGTAAGGAGTTGAGTGGTAATTATGGCTACCTTCACACCGGACATTGTTTAATTGATTTAAAACAAGGTATTGAAATTAGTGAACGTTCAACATCAAAGGTTCAGTTTGCACAAATGAGTGACACCGAGATAGTTGATTATGTAGATTCAGGTGAGCCATTACAGGTTGCTGGTGGGTTTACATTAGATGGGCTAAGTGCTCCGTTTATTACAAATATTGAAGGTGACCCTAGTGGAATTATTGGCTTATCCCTTCCCTTGTTGCGCAAGATGATTATCTCTCTTGGTTATAGCTGGCCTGATTTTAAAAATATTTAATTTTTTAGGATAAGTTAGTCGCATGAGTGATCTCTATCAGGACCCAATTGGTACTGCTGAAAAAGCGGCAAAAGATATTGCAAAAATAACTGGTAAAAATAATCACGATGTGGCATTGATTATGGGATCAGGATGGATTTCAGCGGCAGATGCTTTGGGAAAACCATCACATGAATTTCCAGTTACAGATTTATCAGGTTTTCCTGAACCAACAGTTATTGGTCATGGCGGAAAAGTTAGATCTTATAAATTAGAAAACTCAGTTAACGCGCTTGTATTTTTAGGTCGAACACATTTTTATGAAGGCCTTGGCATGGAGCCAGTTGCACATGCTGTTCGAACTGCAGTTAAGGCAGGATGTCGAATAATAGTCTTAACAAATGCATGTGGTGGTATAAATACTGATTATAAAGTTGGCCAACCAGTTCTTATTAGAGATCATATTTCACTAACTGCAGCCTCTCCTTTAATTGGTGCAGATTTTGTGGATTTAACAGATCTTTATAGTAAGAGACTACGTGAAATTGTAAAAGCAGAAGACCCATCTCTTGCTGAAGGTGTGTATGCACACTGGCGAGGACCTTCATATGAAACTCCAGCGGAAATAAAAATGATGCGGACAATGGGTGCAGATTTAGTTGGTATGTCTACCGTACCTGAAGCAATTGCTGCTCATGCACTAGGTGCGCAGATTTTGGCTATATCACTAGTAACTAATGCAGCTGCAGGCGTTACTGGCGAAAAGCTAAATCATGCGGAGGTTATAGCTGCTGGAAAAGCTGCGGCTGATCGGATGGGTAATCTTTTGGCAAAGGTGCTGCCTAAGTTGTGATCTCAGATCAACTAAGGAGTGAGGTTAGAGACTGGATCATTTCTGATCCAGATAAAAAAACTGCGGCTCAGTTACAAAATTGGCTAGATGAAAACAATGAGATCGAGTTAAAACGTTGCTTTAATGGATTTTTACAATTCGGTACCGCAGGGCTAAGAGGGCCAATTGGCCCTGGTCCTTCCTGTATGAATCGAGCTGTTGTTAGCCGAACAGCTACTGGAATTGCTGCATTTATGAATAGCCATAACTTGACCTCTGTAGTAATTGGTCGTGATGCTCGCCATGGATCGGCTGAGTTTGCACTAGATAGTGCAGAAATTTTTGCTGGAGCCGGCATCAAAACTTTCGTTCTACCGCGAGAACTTCCAACGCCTGTTCTAGCTTTCGCAGTAAAAAAGTTAAGGGCAAGTCTCGGAATTATGGTTACCGCGAGCCACAATCCAGCATCTGATAATGGATATAAAGTTTATTTAGGTGGTGAAATAGGAGGAGTTAAATACCAAGGATCGCAAATCATTGACCCAATTGACCAAGAAATATCAAAACAAATCTTAAAAGCAGATTTATCACCTGAAAGATCATCATCATTTGAAATTGTTAGTGAAGAAGTAGTTAACGACTATATTTTGAATGTTACAAAACTAGTAAATACACCTAATAGCCTTAAGATAATCTATACAGCCCTTCACGGCGTTGGTACACAAACTGTGCTTAAAGTATTTGAAAAAGCAAAATTTGCTCCACTTATTTTAGTTGCTGAACAATCTCAACCAAATCCTGATTTTCCAACGACTCCATTTCCTAATCCAGAAGAGAATGGCGCAATGGATTTAGCGATGGACTATGCTAAAAAATACAACGCTGATTTGATAATTGCTAATGATCCAGATGCAGATAGATGCGCTATTGGAATCAATGAACCAAACTCGGGTTGGCGAATATTGCGTGGTGATGAGGTTGGTGTGATTCTTGGAAAATATCTGATTGATAGCGGTAGATTAACTGGCAAAACTATGTCAAACTCTTTAGTTTCATCTACGTTACTATCCAAAATAGCATTTAAATACAAAATAAATTTCGAAGAAACCTTGACTGGATTTAAATGGATTTCAAAGGTTCCTAATCTTGGATACGGCTACGAGGAAGCGCTTGGATACTGTGTTGATCCTGATTCAGTAAATGACAAGGATGGAATAAGTACTGCAGTATTAATTGCTCAATTAGCAGGAGAATTAAAGGCTAAATCTAGTTCATTACTTGATTATTTACAAAGCATTGGCGAAGAATTTGGTTTCCATGCAACTGATCAAATCTCAATTAGAGTAAAAGATCTAGTTGAAATAGATAATTTTCTTATTAAAATAAAAAGTAATCCGCCTAAACAGATCGCTGGGCAAGATTTAGAATCTATTGGAGATTTAGGTATCTCTAAAAAACTAAAAACTCCTGGAATCCGCATGATATTTAAGGGTAGTACCAGAGTAATTATTAGGCCAAGTGGTACCGAGCCAAAGTTAAAGTGTTACATTGAGGTAGTTTGCAATACCAAAGATGAGGCTGCGGAACTGCTCTCGCAAATAAAGGCCGCATTGACTAAAGTACTCTCATGATTGTTGATGGTAGTGAGGGATCGCTTAAAAAATTTTTAGCTGATTTAGCACCAGTTGATCAGGTTGGAGCTGATTCAAGAGCGGCAATGCTGGCCACGCGAAGTATTAAAACCACAAGCAAGGCTTGGGCAATTGATATGGCAATCAGTATGGTTGATTTAACAACTCTTGAGGGAGCAGATTCACCTGGAAAAGTGAAGGCACTTTGTTCAAAAGCCGTAAGGCCTGACCCAACTGACCCTACTGTGCCAATGGTTGGAGCGATCTGTGTTTATAACGATATGGTGAAAATTGCTCGTACTGAATTAAACACTCTAGGAGGAAAAGATATTGCAGTTGCAGCTGTTGCTACAGCATTTCCATCCGGAAGAGCATCACTTGCTGTAAAAAAGCTTGATACCCAAGATGCCCTTAATGCCGGAGCAAATGAAATTGATATGGTGATTGATCGTGGGGCATTTCTTTCTGGAAGAGTTGGTGAAGTTTTTGAAGAGATAAAAATAATTAAACAATTATGTGGAGATAAAGCTCATCTTAAAGTCATTTTAGAAACTGGTGAATTAGTAACTTATGATAATGTTAGAAAAGCTTCGTACCTTGCGATGTTAGCAGGAGCTGATTTTATAAAAACAAGCACCGGTAAAGTAACACCGGCTGCTACTGCATCAGTTGTACTTGTAATGCTTGAAGCTGTTCGTGATTACTTCCTACTAACTGGAAACAAAATTGGGGTTAAACCAGCTGGTGGGATTAGAACCACCAAGGACGCGATTAAGCAATTAGTGCTAGTAAATGAGACGGCCGGACCAGAGTGGCTAAACCCTTCCCTTTTTAGAATCGGTGCCAGCGCACTCTTGAACGACTTACTTATACAGAGAATAAAGTTACGTACTGGGCACTACGCTAGTGCTAATTACGTAACAATGGATTAGGTGGTTATGAGCGGTTTTGAATATGCAAATGCGCCGGAATCTAAGGCAATTGCAAATATAGACAATTCATATGGATTATTCATTGGTGGAAAGTTTGTTAACCCTAAAAAAGGGAAAAGTTTTAATACTATTAACCCAGCAACCGAAGAGATACTTTCAAAAATTGGATACGCAGATAGATTAGATGTTGATCTAGCTGTAAAAAGCGCACGAACTGCTTTTACAAAGATCTGGTCTAAAATGCCAGCAAAAGAGCGTGGTAAATATCTTTATCGGATCGCTCGAATCATGCAAGAGCGAGCACGAGAGTTTGCCGTGGTTGAAACTTTAGATAATGGAAAACCGATCCGAGAATCTCGGGATACCGATATACCGCTGGCTGCTGCACACTTTTTTTATCATGCCGGCTGGGCAGATAAATTAGATTATGTAGGTCTTGGTAATAAACCAAAGCCGGTTGGTGTTGTTGGTCAGATAATTCCTTGGAATTTTCCACTGTTAATGCTTGCCTGGAAAATAGCTCCGGCACTTGCTGCAGGCAATACCGTTGTTTTAAAGCCAGCAGAAACAACGCCACTAACAGCATTGCTATTTGCTCAAGTATGCCAACAGGCTGGTCTGCCAGATGGTGTTGTGAATATCATTACTGGTGATGGCGTAACTGGAGCGGCGCTTGTAAATCATCCAGATATAAATAAAATAGCATTTACGGGCTCAACTGAAGTTGGTAAAGCAATAGCCAGGTCTATTTCTGCGACAAAAAAGAGTGCAACATTAGAACTAGGTGGAAAGGCCGCCAACCTTGTATTTGATGATGCAGCAATTGATGAAGCCGTTGAAGGAATTGTTAACGGAATATTCTTTAATCAGGGTCATGTTTGTTGTGCCGGTTCAAGATTATTATTGCAAGAGAATATTGCTGATGAAGTATTAGAAAAACTTAAAAAACGAATGAGTTTAATTAGAGTTGGTGATCCAATGGATAAAAATACCGATTTAGGAGCTATTAACTCTGCCGAGCAACTAAAGAGAATTCAAGAAATTTCAAATACAGGTGATGCTCAAGGTGCTAACAGGTGGTCACCGGAATGTAAATTGCCAAGTAAGGGCTTTTGGTACCCACCAACAATATTTACAGGAGTTTCTCAGTCACACCGAATTGCACGTGAAGAAATATTTGGCCCCGTGTTATCCGTTCTTACATTTAGAACTCCTGCTGAAGGAATTGAGAAAGCAAATAACACTATGTATGGACTATCAGCTGGAATTTGGAGTGATAAGGGATCTAAAGTTTTATGGGCTGCCAAGCAATTAAAGGCTGGTGTAATTTGGAGCAATACCTTTAATAAATTTGATCCAGCAAGCCCATTTGGTGGGTACAAGGAGTCTGGTTGGGGACGTGAAGGTGGCCGTCATGGGCTTGCCGGTTATTTAACTTCTGATGTAAAGGCAAGTAAATGAGCCGCTTAGATGTAAATAAAACTTACAAACTGTTCATAGGGGGAGCTTTCCCAAGAAGTGAATCCGGTCGCGTATATGAAGTTAAAGGTGCTAATAAGAAATTTATTGCAAATCCCTCATTAGCTTCTAGAAAAGATTTGCGAGACGCGGTAGTTGCAGCTAAGTCTGCGCACTCTGGCTGGGCTAATGCCACTGCATTTAACCGCGGTCAAATCTTGTATCGAATTGCTGAAATAATGGAGGGTCGTAGCGAACAGTTCATTGATGAAATATGCGAACTAGAAGGTGTAACAAGCAAGGCGGCAAAAATTCAAATCGAAGAGGCAATTGATACTTGGGTTTGGTACTCCGGTTGGTGTGACAAATTATCCTCAGTTACTGGATCATTGAATCAAGTATCAGGTCCTTTTTATAACTTTACAAGCCCCGAAGCATTAGGAGTAGTTGCAATCTTTGCAGAAAATAAACCATCCTTACTGGGTGTTGTTAGAACTCTGGCACCCGTAATTGCTGGAGGAAACGCAGCTGTTTTGATTGCAAGTGAGAGTTATCCGCTATCGGCAATTACTTTGAGTGAAGTTATTGCAACGAGTGATATGCCAGCCGGTGTTGTAAACATTCTTACCGGAAAAAGTTCTGAGTTAGCGCCTTGGGTAGGAGCCCATATGGAAATTGATGGTGTAGATGTTGCTGGGTTAAGCAAAAAACAAGAAGAAGAATTAAGGCTGGTTGGTGCCGATAATCTAAAGAGGGTATTTAGATTCAGTTCGATTAATCACCCAGATCGAATTACTAGTTTTATGGAACTAAAAACAGTCTGGCACCCAATCGGTATTTAATTTTATTCAGCAGAAATTGCCGCATAAGCTGGTTTAATTACCTTTTCGATTATTTCAAGCCGTTCTTCAAATGGAATAAATGAACTCTTAAGAGCGTTAACAGTTACACGTTGTAGATCTATAAATTTCCAATCAAATGATTTAACACACTGACTCATCTCATGACTCATTGATGTATTACTCATCAGGCGATTATCAGTGTTTAATGTAACTCGAAAACGAAGTTTGGCTAACTTCCCAATTGGGTGCTCAGCATAAGTTTTAGCCGCACCAGTTTGAAGGTTCGAAGTAGGACAAAGCTCTAACGGAATTCTTCGGTCTCTAACATACGAAGCAAGTGGGCCAAGTTTTGGTGGGCTACTAGAAAAATCAATATCATCAATAATTCGAACGCCATGTCCTAATCTTTCCGCGCCACAAATTTGGATAGCCTCCCAAATAGAGGGTAAACCGTAAGCCTCGCCTGCATGGATAGTGAAGTGGGCATTTTCTTTTCTTAAATATTCAAAGGTTTCTAATTGATTAGATGGTGGAAACCCATCCTCTGGACCGGCGATATCAAAACCAACTACACCTTTATTGCGATACTTAACCACAGCAGCAGCAGCTTGCTGTGATTTATTATTTTGTCTCATTCCGCAAAGTAGGGATTCAACTCTAATATTTTTTCCCTCTCTTGCTGCTTCAACCATACCTTCCTTATAACCTTCAATTGTTGCCTCAACTACCTGATCTAGCGTTAAGCCCTGTTCGGTAAATAACTCAGGTGCTCCTCTTACCTCAGCATAAACAACACCATCTCGAGCTAAATCAATTACGCACTCACGTGCAACTTGGATAATTGCTTCTTTTGTTTGCATAACAGCAATTGTGTGTGAAAAAGTTTCTAGGTATCGAACGAGTGAGCGAGAATTACAAGATTCTTCAAACCAATCTGCTAATTTTTTAGGGTCATTTGTCGGTAATTTTTTATACCCGATTTTTTCTGCAATCTCAATTATTGTCTGAGGGCGTAATCCACCATCTAAATGGTCATGCAAAAGTGCTTTTGGTACTCGCTTAATCTGCTCATCGGTCGGTGAGTTTGTTAGCGACACTTAACCCTCAATTCTTTCAATTACTAATGGTAATCGGTTAATTTGATCATCATTACTACCAATTGAAAATGAACCTACTAATGCTTCGGATGCTCGATCAAATCTGGTGGAATCGTCGGAATGAAGCGTTAATATACTTTGACCTTCCTTAACAATATCCCCTGGTTTTGCATGAATTTCTATACCAGCACCAAGTTGGAGTGCCTCACCTTGTTTCTGTCTTCCAGCACCTAGTCGCCATGCTGCTACGCCAACCTTCATTGCATCTAAAGTTAATAACTTTCCAGATTTATGTGCTTTTACTTCTATTTTTTCCTTTGCTACTGGCAGTGGTGCATCATTATCGCCACCTTGAGCCTTAATCATTTTGCGCCAAACATCCATAGCCATCCCATTTTTTAAAGCTTGTGCAGGATCTACTTTCGGCTTTATTTCAACTGCATCTAGCATTTCATTTGCTAATAAAAGTGTAAGTTCAACAACATCACTAGGTCCACCACCGGCCAAAACTTCAAGCGTTTCCCTTATTTCTAAGGCATTTCCAGCAGTTAATCCAAGTGGTACATCCATTGCAGTTACTAGTGCCCTAGTAGTTACTCCTGCTCTTTTACCTAAATCAACCATAGTTCTTGCAAGTAGAGCAGCATCCTTAGGATCACTCATGAAAGCGCCAGAGCCAGTTTTCACATCAAGGACTAAGGCACTTGTACCCTCTGCGATTTTCTTGCTCATAATTGAAGATGCAATCAAGGGAATGGCTTGTACAGTTCCTGTAACATCTCGTAACGCATAAAGCTTCTTATCTGCAGGTGCAAGTCCTGTACCAGCTGCGCAAATAACTGCACCACATTCTTGAATTACTTTTAGCATCTCATTATTGCTTAGCGATGCTTTCCAACCTTTTATCGACTCTAACTTATCAAGTGTGCCGCCAGTATGGCCTAGCCCGCGACCAGATAATTGTGGAACAGCTGCACCGCATGCAGCAACTAATGGAGCAAGAGGTAATGTTATTTTATCTCCAACACCACCTGTTGAATGTTTATCAACTGTTGGACGATCTAACATTGACCAATCCATACGTTCACCACTTGCAATCATTGCATCGGTCCAACGTGATATCTCACGATTATTCATTCCATTAAGCAAGATTGCCATTAATAGCGCAGACATCTGTTCATCAGCTATCAAACCTCGGGTATAAGCCTCTACAGTCCAATCAATTTGTTCATTACTTAGTTCATGTTTATCTCGTTTTGCTGAAATTATCTCTACTGCGTCAAACCTTTCACTCATTTAAGATCCTCTGGGCCGAAAGCCCAAGGAAGTAATGTTGAAAATGGTTTAGGACCCCCTGGCGTCATAAACAACATCTCATTACCACCATGCTCAAACAGTAATTGTCTACATCGACCACATGGAGACAGATACTCTCCATTTCCATCTACACAAACAACTGCAACTAATCTCCCACCACCGGTTGCTGTTAATGATGAAATCAACCCACACTCAGCACATAACCCAACACCATAGCTAGCATTCTCACTGTTACAGCCAACAACAATTCGGCCATCAGAAACTAAACCGGCTACTCCTACTTTAAATTTTGAATAAGGTGCATATGCATTCTTCATAACATCTTTTGCTGAAGAATGAAGCTGGTCCCAATTTATTTCCATAGGATAATTGTCCTACGAAAATTTATTATTTATTACCGCGTGTATATGGAATTCCATCTGCGGCTGGGGCTCTTACCCGGCCAACTACGCCCGAAACAGCGATAATTGTTGCAATGTAAGGCACCATTAACATAAATTCGGATGGAATTGATACGCCAATAATCGAAAGATTTCCCTGCAGGTTATTCGCAAAACCAAAGAAAAGTGCTGCAACTATTGCACCTCTTGGTGTCCACTTACCAAAGATTAAGCAGGCAAGGGCAATAAATCCGGCTCCAGCGGTCATGTTCTGAGAAAAAGGTCCAACTGCACCAACGGTGAAGTATGCCCCGCCAGTTCCCGCAACTAATCCTGCAAACATTACGTTCTTAAATCGCAAGCGATTAACATCAATACCGACACTATCTGCAGCTACCGGAAGTTCGCCAATTGCTCTTGTGCGAAGTCCCCATCTTGATTTAAATAATGCAATTTGAATGAAGATAACAAAGGCGTACATTAGATAAACAATAATTGTTTGATTAAACAATGTTGGCCCAATTATAGGTAGATTTGATAGTAATGGAATTTTAATTGGTGAGAAACTTACACCCATATTCCACTTATCTTCATAAGGAATTAACAACGTCGTGTAGAAAAAATTAGTTAGCCCTAGAACTAATACATTTATAACAAATCCAAGAATTACCTGATCTACCTGAAATTGAATTGAAAAATAAGCAAGTATAAGAGAGATTAGTGCGCCGGCTATTGGGGCAGAAAGTAATCCGAGAACGGCATTTTGAGTTATGCTAGAAACTGCTGCTGAAACAAAGGCAGCAAAAAGCAATTGCCCCTCAATTGCAATATTAATTACACCTGATTTTTCACATAATAATCCAGACATTGAACCAAATATGAGGGGAACTGAAAGCATAATTGCGCCTTGTAGTAAGCCCGTAAATGGAATGAACTTTCCAGCTGCTACCCAACACAAGAACGCTAGGATGCTTCCAAATCCAAATAAAAAACTTCCTAATGAAAGATTCTTCTTTTTTCTAAAAAGAAGATATGCAATTGCTACACCCAATAAGGCAATTAGTAAGAATATTAACGCCCCACTCTTTGAAGCGATTTTCCACTCATTAATTAATTTCCATTCTTCACCGAGAACAAATCCAAAGGTTATATCCTCTGTTTTATTAGATTTTAGGTAAAAAACTACGGCGAAAAAAATCCAGAATATAAACATAGAAATAACTCCACGCATTTGCCGTTTCTGTTTTTCACTTAAATTATTCATTATCCATTCCAGCCTTTAGCGGTCATAGATTTATCAGTGAGTGATCTCTTTATGCGGAAAATTGATTTCATTAATGCAGGAGCAGCGATAAACAAGACTATTAAAGCTTGAATTACTTGCACAATATCTGGGGATGTTCCCGTGTTAGATAAAAGAGTGCGACTTCCAGTTTGAAGTGCACCAAAAAGAAATGCGCCAAAAACTGTACCGATAGGTGTTGCCTGTCCCAATAAAGCCACGGTGATTGCATCGAATCCAAGGCTGCCAGCAATTCCGGCAGCCAATGCATGTTCAGTGCCAAGAAGATGAACAGCACCACCTAAACCAGCTAAACCACCACAAATAAACATAGTCATTGTGGTCACAAATGGAATCGATATTCCAGCAGTTCTAGCAGCATTAGCATTTGCACCTACTGCGCGAAATTTAAATCCAAGAGTACTTTTGTTTAATAACCACCAAACAAAAACCGCCGCGATTAGTGCTATAAAAATTCCAGCATGAATGCGTAAATTCTCACCAAATAATTTGGGTAACTGTGCGCTTGGATTAACCTCAGGTGCTAATGGATCTTGCCTGCCTGGACGTAGGAATGTACTTGTTTTTAACAACCAGAGAATAAAAAGTGATGCGACGTAATTTAACATTATGGTGACAATAACTTCATGAGCACCAGTCTTTGCTTTCAATAATCCAACTAAACCACCAAACAATCCACCAAGTAAAATTCCAACTAAAATTGCTATTGTCACATGAAGTACTGGGGAAAAATTATAATGAAAACCTACATATGAAGCACCAATCGCACCAAAGATAAATTGTCCTTGTGCTCCAATATTAAATAATCCAGATCTAAATGCCAATGCAACTGAAAGCCCACTAAGGATTAAAGGCGTTGAAGTTACTATTGTTTCAGATAAGGGATAAAAGCCATTAAGTATTCCTGACTGCCTTGATAAGTTGATATCGAAAATAGATCCTTGAAAAACTGCTAAATATGAATTACCAATTTTCGCTCCAGCAGAAGTTAGAAATTTACCTGGAGATGAGATTTGTGACATTACTACAGCATCTGAAAGAACAATAATTATTCCACCAATGAAGAAAGCAAAAATAAATGCTAAGAAAGGTAACAACGTATTGTTGCGGAGTTTCTCAAGAAATTTCTTCATTAGTTTATTCCAGCCATCATTAATCCAAGTTTTTCCCTAGAAATATCAGGTGAAACTATTCCAACAATCTCACCCCTATAAATCACAGCAATTCGATCAGCCAAGGCAGAGACTTCATCTAATTCACTGCTTATTAATAAAACTGCTCGATTGGCAGCTCGCTCTGCCATTAAACGTTGATAAACAAACTCAATAGAGCCAACATCTAATCCTCTCGTTGGTTGCGATGCAATCACAAGTTTAACATTGCGAGATAATTCTCGAGCTAACACAACTTTTTGCTTATTACCACCTGAAAGAGATGAAGAAGTATCAAAAATACTTTGAGTTCTTACGTCAAATTCTTTAACTAACTTAATTGCGTTTTCTCGAACATATTCCTTATTGATCTGGCCGCGTTTAGCAACAGGTTCTAAATCGTGGGTATCTAAAATTAAATTCTCGGTAATACTAAAACTTCCAATAAGCCCGTCAAGTTCCCGAGATTCTGGAATAAATGCAATGCCAGCTCGAAGTGAATCCCTAACACTTTTTTTCAATATTTCTTCATCATTAATCTTTATAGATCCGGTTACATGGTCTTCTAAATTTACTAGCGCTCGTGCAAGTTCGGATTGTCCATTACCTTGAACACCTGCTATAGCTAGAATTTCGCCGGCTCTAATTTCAAGAGAAATATTGTTAACAATTTTCCTACCGACTGTATTAAATATACTCAAATCTTTAACGGCTAGTATAGTTTTTCCAGTTTTTACTTCAGGCTTATCTGGAATCAGATCTACTTCTCGGCCGACCATCATGCTAGCCAATTCTTCTTGAGAGCTAGATGGTGAAGTAACTCCTACTACCTTACCAAGTCGAATCACAGTGATTTTGTCTGCTACGGCCTTGACCTCGCGTAATTTGTGCGTAATGAAAATTATTGCAGTGCCTTTTGCTTTTAAGGCACGCATAATATTTAATAATTCATCTGTCTCTTGTGGAGTTAGAACTGCAGTCGGTTCATCTAGAATCAATACCTTAGCGTCGTACATGAGTGCTCTAATGATTTCTACACGTTGCTGAACGCCTACCGGAAGATCTTCAATCAGAGAATCTGGATTAATGTCAAACTTAAATTCATTCGCAATACTTTGAATTTTCTTTTTTGCTTCATCGAGGGTGAGAATTCCTCGCTTAGATTGCTCATGCCCCAAAACTATATTTTCTGCCACTGTAAATACTGGTACTAACATAAAGTGCTGATGGACCATACCGATACCAAAATTTAAGGCATCAGAAGGTTCCTTGATCGCTACTTGTTTGCCATCAACTAAAATTGTTCCGCTATCTGCCTCTAATAATCCATAAACGATATTCATCAGCGTAGATTTACCGGCGCCATTTTCGCCAAGAATGGCATGTATCTCGCCTTTTTCTACCTTTAAATTAATTTGGTCATTAGCAACTAAGGTATTGAATTTCTTGGTAATCCCTTTTAGCTCTAACGACACCTACTGCTCCTTAAATAAAACTGGGTGAGTTAGAAATCTAACTCACCCAGCGATAATACAGATTGAACGACTATTAATCGATCAATTAATCAACTGTCACGATTCCGGATGCAATGTTTGCAGCAATACTCTTAAGATCTTTCTGCAATTTTGCCGGGATTTTCTTTGACCATGCAGGTGTGATCACGTAAGAAACACCTTTATTCTTAAGAGTTCCAACGTATGGCGTATTTGTGAATTTGCCATCGTATGCCTCTTTAACAGTAGCAAGTACACCCTCTTTTAGGCCCTTAAGGGCTGAAACTGGTGTAACACTTGCAAACTGCTTACCGGTATCCATTACTGCAGCATCTACCCAGATAACGTTTGACTTTCCAGATTTCAAACTGTTACCAGCAGTTGTTGCTTGCATGTTTCCAGCAACTGGGAAAATGAAATCTGCACCTTGTTGTTCAAATGCAATTGAAGTTGAAAGTGCCTTTGTTGTGTCATCAAAGCTACCTAGGAACGTTCCCTTTTTAGTTGATGGATTCCAACCAAGAACTTGAACATTAGTTCCATTAAGTGCGTTATAGAACTCAACGCCATTTGCATAACCATCCATGAAGATAGTTACGGTAGGAATTTGCAGACCTCCGTATGTTGCAACCTTGCCAGTCTTTGACATGCCTGCTGCAAGGTAACCAACTAAGAATGAGTTCTCGTCAGTTTTGTATGTAATACCCTTTTGATTTGGTCCACCTGACCAGCCATCAACAAGTGAGAAATTGATCTTTGGATTTTTCGCAGCTGCAGCGCCAATAGCGTCACCTAGCAAATATCCAACACCAATAATTGAGGTGCAACCCTTATCAATAAATTTCTGAACATTTGGTGCGTAATCTGCGCCAGATTTAGCTGGCAAATACTCTATTGATGATGCATAGCCAGCAGCCTTTGCAGCTTTAGCACCCTCGTATGAAGTTTGGTTAAAAGACTTGTCGTTAATTCCAGCAGTATCTAGAGCAACGCATACCTTCTGCATAACTCCTGCAGCTTGTGCCGGAGCTACTGCAACTGAAGTCAATAATGATGCAGCTGCGATAGCTACAACTACTTTGTATGATTTTTTCAAAATCCCTCCCAAGGACTAAGCCCAAAAAATTGGGGTTATTTGTAGGCTGACCCTATCTGTAAGGCGGATTTACGCACTAGCAACGCTCTCTGGGGTAGATCACGATTTGTTTAGAATTACTTAAACTCTTACTTAAGAGTTAAGAGTTTGCTCTAAAAAACCTGCAGATTTTAACTTAAACTAGTCCAATAGCTGAATATGCGGCCTTAAGAGTGGCTGTGGCTACCTCATTTGCCCTTGCTGCCCCTTTATTTAAGATTCGAATTAACTCCCCTTGGTCATCCATTAATTCCCTTGTCCGTTTGCCAATCGGTTCAAGTTTACTAATCACTACCTCAGCAACCGCTGCTTTAAACTCTCCATATCCTTTGCTAGAAAACTCACCCTCTAAATCTTGAATAGATTTTCCAGAAAGAGCTGAATGGATTGTTAGCAAATTCGAGATACCGGGTTTTGATTTTTCATCGAACCTAACCTCTTTGCCATCATCAGTAACTGATGATTTAAACTTCTTTAAAGTTACCTCTGGAGAGTCCAGCAACTCAATAACGCCAGTCATTGATGAAGCTGACTTGCTCATCTTTGCGGTTGGATCTTGTAAATCATTAATTTTTGCTAGTGATTTGATTATTTGCGGTTGTGGAATATTAAAAATTTCATTATATTTACTATTAAACCTTTGGCCTAAATCTCTAGTCAATTCAATGTGTTGTCTTTGATCTTCTCCTACTGGAACAAAATCTGCCTGATATAGCAAAATATCTGCTGCTTGCAGAATTGGATATGTGAATAATCCAACATTAGTTCGATCTGTGCCACCTTTTTGTGATTTATCTTTAAATTGAGTCATTCTGCCGGCTTCACCAAAACCGGTTATACATTCAAGTACCCAAGCTAATTGATTATGTGCTGGGACATGAGATTGAATAAAAAGTGTGCATTTGCTTGGGTCAACTCCAATTGCAATCAATTGTGCGGCGGATAACAAAATTCGCTTCTGTAATACTTTTGGGTCAGTTTCGATAGTCAAAGCGTGTAGGTCTACTACGCAATAAAATGCATCATGATCATGCTGAAGCTCAACCCATTGCTTGAGTGCACCTAAATAATTACCAAGATGAAAAGAGTCATGAGTTGGCTGTATGCCAGATAAGACTCTTTTTTTGCTCATCACTTCACATCATCTCTGGCAAGTAAAAGTTTGCCCACCCGCTTGCCGCTCATGCTGATAATTGTAAAGCGTGCACCATTAATTCGAACTACATCATTAACCTGCGCAATTCGCCCTAAATAATGCATTACAAAGCCACTGATAGTTTCGTATGGACCCTCCGGTAAACTTATGTCGGCTAATTCGTGTAAATCTTCAAGTGAAATTAAACCGTCAATTTCAATATCTCCGGTCCGTGGTTGCACTTGAGAAGCTGATTCATGAGAATCATATTCATCATGAATATCTCCAATAAGACATTCAACTAAATTTTCTAAGGTGATAATTCCATCAGTACCACCATACTCATCCAGCACAATTGCAATATGTTGGCGTTTACTACGCATCTCAGTTAAAGCTGGTAGTACACCTTTAGTACCAGGCAAGAAGATTACATTCCTAACAATCTCCATAATTGTTATTTGAGTGTCATCTAATTTCGGATTAAGTAAATCACGAACATGTAGGAAACCAATTACCTCATCACTACTTCCTCGTACTACTGGATAGCGTGAGTGAGCAAGGTCAACAGCAACTTTACGCGCTTGCGAAATACTCAATGATGCATCTAAGAAATCAACCTCAGTTCTTGGCACCATAACCTCATGGATTAGGCGATCACTAGAGTTAAAAACCTCTTCGACAATATCGCGCTCTTCTTTTGTTAAATCCGCATGGCCACTTACTAAATCCATTAACTCAGCCTCAGAGATCTGATTTCTCGTAGACTTTGCAGTAATGCCGAACAATCTGACAACCAAATCAGTCGAATTTGAAAGTAACCAAATTATTGGGCGAAATATAATTGCAATTCGATCAATTGTTGCAGCAGATGCGAGCGCAATTGATTCAGTTTTATAAAGCGCTAATCGCTTCGGAACTAACTCACCAAATACCAAAGAGACGTATGCAATCACTAAGGTAATTCCGACAATTGAAATAATTTCACTTGCTGAATTAGAGATTCCAATCTCTTCTAATCTAGGAATTACATAAACTCCAAGTTGATCAGCACCCAAAGCTGCAGATAGAAAACCACAAAGTGTTATACCAACTTGAGCCGCTGCCAAAAATCGGTTGGGATTTTTAGCAAGATGGGCAACCCGAGCCCCCCGCTTACCCTTGTTTGCCAGCTGTTTAACCTGAGAATCACGAAGTGAGATAAGTGCAATCTCAGCTGCAACGAAAATTCCGCCCACTGCAATTAAAGCTAAGACAATCGCAATACTTTTTAAAACACCTTCAGCCATATCTCTAATGATAACCAACTGGCATAAATCCCGTTGGGAAAGAGAGAAGTGACCAAATTTTCCTAGCCAAGCCTTTATGGCGTAAACTTTGCTTACTCTCACAACCGTGAGACCTTCATCCAACGGATCGTCGGGTACGTACCTACCCGGAAGAAGGAGTAAAAAGTCATGGCCTCAGTTGTATTCAAGCAGGCATCTCGAATCTACCCTGGAACTACAAAACCTGCGGTAGATAAGTTAGATCTCACCGTAAATGATGGTGAGTTTTTAGTACTAGTTGGACCATCTGGTTGCGGTAAATCAACATCACTTCGCATGTTGGCCGGGCTTGAAGAGATTGATACTGGTTCGATTTGGATCGGCGATAAAGATGTAACCAATGTGGCACCTAAAGATCGTGATATCGCAATGGTCTTTCAATCTTATGCTCTGTATCCTCATATGTCGGTTGCTGAAAATATGGGCTTTGCATTAAAGATTGCCGGTGTCGCCAAAGAAGAACGCGATCGTCGGGTATTAGAAGCGGCAAAATTGTTAGATTTAGAAGATTATTTAGATCGTAAACCAAAAGCTTTATCTGGCGGACAGCGCCAGCGAGTTGCTATGGGACGCGCAATTGTGAGAGAACCACAAGTTTTCTTAATGGATGAGCCATTATCAAATCTTGATGCAAAGCTACGGGTTGCAACTCGTACTCAAATTGCTGCACTACAGCGCCGACTTGGAATTACAACTGTTTATGTAACACATGATCAGGTTGAAGCTATGACCATGGGTGATCGTGTTGCAGTTCTTAAAGATGGTTTATTGCAGCAGGTTGATACACCAAGAAATCTCTATGAAAAACCGCAAAATATTTTCGTAGCAGGATTTATTGGTTCTCCAGCTATGAACCTGTTAACAGCTTCAGTATCAAGTGGAAAAGCAATGCTAGGAAATCTAGCAATATCCGTTCCAGCAAGTACAGCTTCATCTGTAACGGTTGGAGTTAGACCAGAGGGCTTAACTCCTGCTTCAACTGGTTTTGAGATTGCAGTTGAAGTCGTTGAAGAACTTGGATCGGATGCATATGTTTATGGCAAACCGGTAGATAAGTCACTTAAATTTGCTAGTACAACTGAAGAGTTAGGACAAGTAATTATTAGATGGGATCCAAAAAACCCACCTAAGGCTGGGCAAACAGTCACAGTTGGAGCCAATGCTGATGCAATTCACCTATTTGATGCTGTTACTGGAAATCGCTTGAATTAATTAGTAATCAAAAAACCCCACTCAAGATGAGTGGGGTTTTTTATTTTCCAAGCTAAACCATTGCCTTCTTTAAATTTTCGTCAATTGCAGCTAAGAAATCTTGAGTATTAAGCCATGGCGCATCTTTGCTAATTAAAATCGCAAGATCCTTTGTCATTTTTCCACTCTCAACTGTTTCAATACACACGCGCTCTAAAGTCTTTGCAAACTCAGCGACCTTTGGAGTGTTATCAAGCTTTGCTCGGTGCGCTAATCCCTGTGTCCAAGCAAATATTGATGCAATTGGATTTGTTGAGGTCGCTTTGCCAGCCTGATGATCACGGAAGTGGCGCGTTACAGTGCCATGAGCTGCCTCAGCTTCCACAGTTTTACCATCTGGTGACATTAAAACTGAAGTCATAAGTCCAAGTGAGCCATAGCCCTGGGCAACAGTGTCTGATTGAACATCGCCATCATAATTCTTACATGCCCAGATATAGCCACCTTCCCAGCGAAGTGAAGTAGCAACCATGTCATCAATTAAGCGGTGGTCATACTCAAGTTTATTTTTATCAAACTCGGCTTTGAACTCTTTCTCAAATACTTCAGCAAAAATATCTTTAAATCGACCATCATAAGCTTTAAGAATTGTATTTTTTGTTGAGAGGAATACTGGGTACTTTCTAACTAACCCGTAATTAAATGAGGCTCTTGCAAAATCTCTAATTGAGTCATCTAAGTTATACATAGCCATAGCAACTCCAGATGATGGAAAATCAAAGACATTAAACTCCATTGGCTTTGATCCATCTTCTGGTGTGAAGGTTACGGTTAATTTGCCAGCACCGGGAACTAAGAAATCTGTTGCTTTGTACTGGTCACCAAAAGCGTGACGTCCAATAACTATTGGCTTTGTCCAATGTGGAATTAACCTCGGAACATTTTTAATAATGATTGGTTCACGGAAAATTACTCCACCTAAAATATTGCGAATTGTTCCATTTGGTGATTTCCACATTTTCTTTAAATTAAACTCTTTAACCCGAGCTTCATCTGGAGTAATAGTTGCGCATTTGACTCCAACTCCATGTTTTTGAATTGCATGTGCAGAATCAATTGTTACCTGATCATCGGTTTTGTCACGATACTCAATACCTAGGTCGTAGTACTCAAGATTGATATCTAAATAAGGCAAGATTAGGGAGTCTTTAATGAACTGCCAGATAATTCTGGTCATTTCATCGCCGTCTAACTCAACTACCGTTCCCTCAACTTTAATCTTATTCATATTCTGACTCCGCCCTTATAGATCTTTAACATCAGCTTGTTTAGTACGAACAGCTTCTGCTGCTAACTTCAATGAATCTAATTCACTAGTGGTTAACTTTGTTTCAATTACTTTATTAATACCATTTTTACCTATTTGTGCCTCAACTCCTAAATACACTCCACTTATTCCATATTCACCGTTAACCCACGCGCAGACTGGCAGTACTTCATTTGAATCAGTGATTACAGCTCTTGCCATTCGTGCTGCTGCTGCAGATGGTGCATAGTATGCAGATCCGGTTTTAAGTAACCCAACAATTTCCGCTCCACCATTTCGTGTGCGATCAACTAAATCTGCAATCTCAGCTTCAGATAAAACTTCTGACAATGGCTTGCCATTTACAGTACATCGGCTTGGTACTGGCACCATAGTTTCACCATGTGAACCAAGAGTTAAAGTTTTTACTACAGAATTCTCAACTCCACATTTTTCAGCAACAAAATTTGTAAAACGAGCAGTATCTAACATTCCTGCTTGGCCAATAACTTTATTGAAGGAAAACTTTGTTGCAATCTGCGCTAATGCCGTCATCTCATCTAGTGGATTTGAAACAACAATAATTACTGCATTTGGTGAGTGCTTTGCAATATTTTCTGCAACGCCACGAACAATTCCCGCGTTAACTCCGATTAAATCCATTCTGCTCATTCCAGGTTTACGTGGAAGTCCGGCAGTAATAACTACTACATCTGAATTAGCGGTTTTTTCATATCCGCCACCATCGGCAGTAGTAGTTGCACCAATTACTTTAGTTTCAAATTTTTCAATAGATCTTGATTGATTTATATCTAGTGCTAATCCTTCAGGCTTTCCTTCAACAATATCTGTAAGAACTACAGTTTCAAAAATATTATATTCAGCAAGTCGAAGTGCTGTGGTAGATCCATAAAAACCAGCACCAACAACAGTTACTTTTCCAGATCTGCTCATTTAATCCTCTCAGGCGATATGTCCAATATTACTGATAAGCCGTGATACCGCTAAATCGAGGTGCTATTTAGCATTAGGTAGGGAAAGCGCCAAGATAAATAACATGATGCAAATCATAATTGGCAAGATAAGTTCAATATTTCGTTTAATTTTTAACTGGGAGTACCTAGCCAATACAAATGCACAAGCTCCTAAAGATAAGGTAATCGAGCCGGTTCTTACCGCTCCACTTATTGAGATTACTAAGCCAATTACTACCACCGATAGTGAGAACCTACGAATTTGGTCTAAGGTGAAACTTTCCTTCATTATTTTGCTAACTCAAGCAGATTACTCAACAACATCGCTCTAGTCATTGGACCGACTCCACCAGGCATTGGTGCAAAATAAGATGTAACTTTAATTACCTCTGGATCAATATCACCTAGTAATTTGTCATTTACTCTGGTAATACCAACATCTATAACTACCGAACCAGGTTTGACCATTTCTGGTTTCACAAAATGGGCTAACCCAATAGCTACAACCACAATATCTGATTGCTTAATTAATTCTGTTAGTCCAACTGTTGCTGAGTGCGCCAGAGTAACTGTTGCATTATTTGGTTTTTGAGATAAGAGTATCGAAAGTGGGCGACCTACTGTAGTGCCCCTGCCAATAATAAGTACCTTGCTACCGGGTAATTTAATTTTATACTCTTCTAATAATGTAAGAATGGCTTTTGGTGTACATGGAATAATAGTATTTTCTGATAACACTAAATTTCCTAAATTAAGCGGATGAAGACCATCTGCATCTTTACTTGGATTTATTGCTGATAGAACCTTCTTTGCATTTACTGATTTTGGTAAAGGTAATTGAACAATAAATCCAGTACATTCTTGATTATTATTCAAATCATTAACTGCTTTAATAATTTCAGTTTCAGTAGATGTGCTAGGTAAATTAACTTTTATAGATCCAATACCAACCTCGGCACAATCTCTGTGCTTACCATCTACATATGCAACCGAACCGGGATCTTCACCAACTAAAATTGTCCCTAATCCTAATTTTTTTTCTGTGCGTTTCAAATCAATTGCTATTTGATCTTTGACTAGCTTTGCTAGTTTCTTACCATCCATGATGACCGCGCTCATAATCAAAGCCTACCCTTGCTGCACTTTCTTCTTAAACAGCTTTGGAAGTAATTGCATAAGTGAAAATACAACTACCAAGTGAACTGCCACTAGGGCTGCAATCCTGACTGGGTTTACCCCAACCGGTGACATGTTGCTAGATATCAAAGATCCAGAGGTAACAAATGAGATGAGCATTATTCCAAGAATAGAGATCACAAAAAATCTGATTATTAATTGCTGTTTGATTTTTTTGTCTAAACTTATTTTGTCAATAAGCAATAAATTAAGCCAGGCATATGCTGTAATTATCAGTGTTGGAATTACTAGCCATACATTTCGATTAGAAGGAAGTGCGGCAAGTATTGGAATTGCGGGAATTTCGCGTAAGTTGAAAACAAATGGTGAGATTTGCGTTGCATAGCCGAGTGCAAAACCAGAACCTAGGATATAACTAAGACTCATAAATAATATGTTGGGCAAGTAAAGAATCTGCAGTAATAGCAATAGAAAGCCCCCGAGTATCCCAGGACTTAGTACTACCGTTAAGTTTTTTATAGTTGAAAAATTAAGAAGTAATGAAAGTGTTAGAAATAATCCAGCGATTCCAAGTGCTAGAAGAAAAATTTGTACGGGTAGTTTTATAGTATTTTCTAGTCTTATGTCTGCAGTTGCGAATATAAGGAGAATGAACAAAATTACTAAAGCCCTAAAAAAATCAACTGATGCTTGTGAATTACTGGCAATTAGTGCAAGAGTTAGATAAACAATTAGATAGGCCATAATAAAATATGATCTACTAACCTTCTTGTTTCCAATTACCGCGTTTACTCTTCGATAGCCAACACGCATACTTAACCAAGGTAAAACTGCTGCACCAATTGGCAAGAAGGAAAGGTAACCGGTAATTTCATTACTTGTTATATTAAATGGAGCAAGATGTGCTCCAAGCCAAAGCCATACTGCTGCTCGCATTGGATCTGAAGTAGTTCCATAGGTACTTCCAGCTGTTGCCCAAGCAAATAAGGTAATAAAGGCAAGCGGAAATAATATTATCAATACTGATCGAATTACTTGTTGCAGCGCTATCCATAATCTACGCGCAACCATTATTTTCCTATCTGCGATTATCCATTCAATATCTTGCGCATCAAGTTAGCGGTTTCACTTGGTGTTTTACCAACCGCAACACCGACAGCTTCTAGTGCTTCTTTCTTAGCAGCTGCAGTTCCAGAGGATCCAGAGACAATTGCACCTGCATGGCCCATAGTTTTACCTTCTGGAGCAGTGAAGCCAGCAACATAGCCAACCACTGGCTTTGTTACATACTCTTTAATAAATTGAGCTGCGCGCTCCTCAGCATCTCCACCAATCTCACCAATCATAACTATTGCCTTTGTTTCTGGGTCATCTTGAAATGCCCGCAAACAATCTATATGAGTTGTACCAATTATTGGGTCACCACCAATACCAACAGCAGTTGTAAAGCCAAAGTCTCTTAATTCAAACATCATTTGGTATGTGAGTGTGCCAGATTTTGAAACTAAGCCAATTTGGCCAGCACCAGTTATATCTGCAGGAATAATGCCAAGATTAGTTTTTCCAGGGCTGATTATTCCGGGACAGTTTGGACCAAGTATTTGAGTGGTGCCCTTGCTTACTGAATAAGCATAAAAAGCTGCCACATCATGAACAGGAATTCCTTCAGTAATTACTACTACTAGTGGCATTACTGCATCTATCGCATCAATAACCGCTGCCTTTGCAAACTTTGGTGGCACAAACACAACTGATGCATTGGCACCAGTGGCTGCTATTGCCTCCTTAACGGAGTTAAACACCGGAATTAACTGGCCATCCATATCAACACTTTGCCCGCCCTTACCTGGAGTTACTCCACCAACAATTTTTGTTCCAGCTTTAAGCATTCGCTTAGTGTGCTTTGTGCCTTCAGATCCGGTCATGCCTTGAATTATTACTTTAGTATTTTCATTTACAAAAATTGCCATTAGATCGCTGCTAACTGCGCTGCTTTTGCAGCTGCGCCATCCATAGTATCCACCTGTTGAATCAATGGGTGATTTGCCTCATTCAATATCTTCCGACCCAACTCCACATTATTACCATCTAACCGAACCACTATCGGTTTAGTTGCCTTACTTCCCAATATCTCCAATGCCTGCACAATTCCATTGGCAACCGCATCGCACGCTGTAATCCCACCAAATACATTAACAAAAACGCTTCGCACATCTGCATCTCCTAAGATTATTGATAAGCCATTAGCCATTACCTCAGCGGAAGCTCCACCGCCAATATCTAAGAAGTTTGCAGGTTTAACACCATATTTTTCACCAGCATAAGCGACGACATCTAATGTGCTCATTACTAAGCCAGCGCCATTACCAATAATTCCTACCTGTCCATCTAATTTAACGTAATTTAAATCTTTTTCTTTTGCTAGCTTTTCAAGTAGATTAGTCGCCTCATGATCTACAAGCGCCTCATGATCTGGGTGTCTAAAACCAGCATTATCATCAAGAGTAACTTTTCCATCTAATGCAATTACCCTGCCATCTGAAGTTTTAACCAGTGGATTAATCTCCATCAAAGTTGCATCTTCTTTAACAAATGCCTGCCAAAGTTTTACTAATACATCTGCAACTTGGTCAATTACTTCGGATGGGAATTGTCCACCTTTTGCTATTTCTATTGCTTTTTTCTTATCTATACCTTGATTTGGATCAATTCCAACTTTAGCTAACTTCTCTGGTGTTTTATGGGCAACCTCTTCAATTTCCATACCGCCCGCCACAGATGCCATTACTAAAAAATTTCTATTTGCTCGGTCCAATAAAATTGCTAAGTAATACTCAGATTCAATTGGTGCAGCTTGTGCAATCATCACCTTTAGAACCGTATGGCCTTTAATGTCCATACCTAAAATAGCTTGAGCCTTTTCTTTTGCATCACTGGGATTTTCGGCCAGCTTTACGCCACCAGCTTTTCCTCTGCCACCAACTTTAACCTGTGCTTTAACAACAACTTTTCCGCCAATTTTTGCTGCTGCCGACTCGGCCTCTTGCGCAGTAGTTGCAACTGCTCCTGCTAGTACTGGGATTTGGTGGGATTCAAATAGATCGCGAGCTTGGTACTCAAAAAGATCCACTAATTTCCCCGATCAAATATGCAGCGATGTCAGGTCGTAATAGTAATGAGAAAATGAATATATTTATAATTTCTCAACAGGTGCATAACGTAGTAATAGTCGCTTCTCACCAAATGAGCCAAAATTAATGGTTGCCTCCGCTCGATCCCCTTGTCCAGTTACTGCAACTACAGTTCCCAATCCAAATGTGTCATGGGATACCCGCTCTCCTACCTCTAAATTCATCGTGTTGCTAACTTTTCCAGTTGGTCTTGGTGGTGCAAATGATCGCCTAATTGATGTTTTAATTGCAGCAGCTTTCTCTTGAACTTGATTCCACTCAATAACCTCATCTGGTATTTCACTTAAAAACCTGGATGCTGGGTTGTAACTAGGAGATCCCCAAGATGAGCGATACTCAGCTCTAGTAATAAATAAATTCGCTCGTGCTCTAGTTAAACCAACATACGCCAATCTGCGCTCTTCTTGTAACTCCTCAGGGTCTCCAAGTGTTCGCGAGTGGGGGAATATGCCCTCCTCCATACCAGTTAAGAAAACTGTTGGAAACTCTAAGCCTTTAGCTGTATGTAATGTCATCATTGTTACAACTCCGCCATGATCTTCACCGTCTGGAATTTGATCAGCATCTGCAACAAGTGAGACATCCTCTAAAAATTTAACTAACGATATCTCTTCTCCCTCTTCAGTCTCACTTTCTTCAAACTCGGTAGCAACTGCAACTAACTCCTCTAAGTTTTCAACCCTAACCTCATCTTGTGGATCTTTGCTCTCAGAAAGTTCGGAGAGCAGACCAGACTGTTCGAGTACGGCTTGAGCAATTACTGAAACTCTTGTTTTAGCCTCTACTAATGTTTGTAATGACTGGATTAATTTAACAAACTCAATTAATGACGCTGCTGATCTTTGCGCAATTTCCTGATTTTTTTCAACCTCACGCAATGATTTCCAAAAGCTTAAACTATTTGCTTGAGCATATAAATCAATTTGGTCAAGTGCTCGATCACCAATGCCACGCTTAGGAGTATTGATTATTCGACGAAGTGATACCTCATCCTCTGGATTAACTATTACCCGAAGGTAAGCAAGGAAATCTTTAACCTCTTTGCGCTCATAAAACCTAACTCCACCAACAACTTTGTATGGAATACCAACACGTAAAAATACCTCTTCAAAAACACGAGATTGTGCGTTAGTACGATAAAAAATTGCAGTATCACCAGGGTTAGATTTTCCAGAGTCCCGAAGCGCCCTAATTTGGCTAATAACAAAATCAGCCTCATCGTGTTCACTTTCTGCTACATAACCTACGATAGTTGAACCTGTGCCATTTTCAGACCACAAATTCTTCTCTTTACGTCCATTATTATTTGCAATCACAGCATTTGCAGCGTTTAAAATATTCTGAGTTGATCGATAATTTTGTTCTAATAAAATTGTTTTTGCATCTGAATAATCTGCTTCAAACTGCAATATATTTCTAATATTCGCGCCACGAAAAGCATAAATTGATTGATCTGCATCTCCAACCACGCAAAGTTCGGCTACCGGAAAACCTTCATTAGCAACTCCTACTAACTCCTTAATTAACACATATTGAGCATGGTTAGTATCTTGATACTCATCAACTAAAATATGCTTGAACCTTGAGCGGTACTTTGCTTTTGTTTCCGGAAATCGCTGAAGCACCTCTACGGTTTTTGCAATTAAGTCATCAAAGTCCATTGAATTTGCAGCGGTTAATCGCTTTTGGTAAATTGCAAAAACCTGTGCAACTATCTCTTGAAATTGGTCTTTAGCTTGGTTTAAATAATCAGATGGTCCCATTAATTCATTCTTAGCTTGCGAAATTAATGATGCTACTGCTCGTGGTGCATATCGTTTTGCATCTAAATTCATATCCCGCATAACTAGGGTGATAAGTCGTAACGAATCGCTTTGGTCATAAATTGTGAATGAATTTGAATAGCCAAGCAATGCCGCCTCCTTACGCAAAATTCTGACGCAAGCTGAGTGGAATGTAGATACCCACATTGACTTAGCGCGATCGCCTACTAATTGCGCAACCCGCTCTTTCATCTCACCAGCTGCTTTATTGGTAAAGGTAATTGCAAGGACCTCATATGGTGCAACATTTCGCTGCGCTAATAGATAGGCAATTCGTCTTGTTAAAACTCTAGTTTTACCAGATCCTGCACCAGCTACGACCAGTAATGGTGAACCTTCATGTTTAACCGCTTCTATTTGCTGAGGATTCAAACCTTCGGTAAGCGCGGACATATTGGTAAGTCTATCGGTCGGTAAGACAGTGCTATTGGCTACGGTAATCTTGCCAATTATGGAGCCATTAGAAGATAGCCAAATTGAACGGATTTTAGTAGTAACTGCTCACCCAGACGATTGTGATTTTGGAGCTGCAGGAACTATTGCACTTTGGAGTGCTAAAGGAATAAAGGTTTCTTATTGCATCTGCACAAATGGTGATCAAGGCGGTGAAGATCCAACCGTGCCTCGAGATGAGATGCCGAAAATTCGCCAGCGCGAACAACGTGAAGCCGGACTTGCTGTTGGGGTAACAGATATAACATTTTTAAATTACCGAGATGGTTGGTTAGTGCCAACTATTGAATTACGTAAAGATATTGTTAGGCAGATTCGTATTAGTAAACCTGATCGCATGGTTATTCAATCACCAGATCGAAATTGGGATCGTTTATTTGCATCCCACCCAGACCATATGGCAGCTGGTGAAGCAGCAATTCAAGCAGTTTACCCAGATTCTAGAAATGCTTTTGCTTTTGAGGATTTACTAAAAGTTGAAGGCCTGCAACCTTGGCGAGTAAAGGAGGTTTGGGTTATGTCTAGTCAAAATCCAGATCACTTCATTGATATTACTAAAACTTTTGATCAGAAAATGAAGGCATTACATAGTCACGTTAGCCAAACAGCGCATAACGAAAACCTTGAAAATATGGTGCGCGAGTGGGGTGAGCGAAATGCAACAGCAAATAATCTGCCTGCGGGTTCAATAGCTGAGGTATTTAAGATTGTAAATACTAATTAACGAACTTTAACTCGTTCGATTGCAATTTTTTGTTTAGGGGAACCATCTTTTTTACCGTCAATAACACCATTTTTAGCGATTGCTTGAACAATATCTAAACCTTTAGTTACTTTTCCCCAAATGGTATAGCTCGGCGGTAGTGAGGTATCTTCATAGACAATAAAAAACTGGCTTCCATTAGTGTTTTGTCCGGAGTTGGCCATTGCCACTATCCCAGCAGGGTAATTATTTTCTGCCGCAGCAGGCAAATTTTCATCTCGGTATGAAAAATTAGGCCCACCAGAGCCGGTAGCGGTTGGATCACCGCACTGAAGAACATAAATATTTTCTGTAGTTAATCTATGACATAAAGTCTGATCATAATAGCCACCAGTTGCAAGCGCAGATAATGCAGTCACGGTAATCGGTGCGTTTTTACCATCGGCCTCAATGACTACATCCCCGCAATTTGTTATTAGTGTAAAAGTTTTACTCTTAAACGGCCCCTTAACTTCAGGTGGCGTAATATTTTTAGCGTTGTGGCCTCTTGCTTTTGTACTCTTACAATTCATTTTATCAAAAACTTTATTTGATCCAGCATTTGCAATCGGTAATAGCGAAGTAGAAAAAATAACAGCAACTGAGGTAATCAATGTTACTTTTGTTAATTTATGCATAGACAAAGTTTAATCATTATTGTTGATTTAATAAAGGCAAATTATGATTTAGGCCTAATTACTATCTAACTTTAAGTGATTTCACAGATTGAAACTAAGGTTGAATTACAACCTCAACACGTTGAAACTCTTTCAGATCAGAGTAGCCACAAGTTGCCATTGAACGTTTAAGTGCTCCAAATAGGTTCATTGAGCCATTGGAGGTGTATGAAGGTCCAGTTAGCACCTCATTTAAACTTCCTACAGTTCCGACCTTTACTCGGTTTCCTCTAGGCAGTTGTAAATGGTGTGCTTCAAGTCCCCAATGCCAGCCTTGTCCTGGTGCTTCTAAAGCTTTAGCAAGTGGTGATCCCATCATTACTGCATCGGCACCGCATGCCACAGCTTTTGCAATATCTCCACTAGCACCGACAGATCCATCGGCAATCACATGGACATATCTACCACCTGATTCATCTAAGTAATCGCGCCTAGCTGATGCAACCTCAGCAACCGCCGATGCCATTGGTACTGAAATACCAAGTACAGTTTTTGTGGTGTGAGCAGAGCCACCGCCAAAGCCAACTAGAACGCCGGCAGCGCCCGATCTCATTAAATGTAATGCCCCTTGTGCAGTTGCGCAGCCACCAACAATTACTGGTACATCTAGTTCATAAATAAATTTCTTTAAGTTCAATGGTGCTGTATTTTCAGAAACATGTTCAGCTGAAACTGTTGTGCCTCTAATTACAAAAATATCTACACCGGCATCAATTACCGCTTTATGAAACTCAGCTGTGCGCTGAGGTGAAAGTGCGCCAGCAACTGTTACTCCGGCAGATCTAATTTGTGCTAACCGTTCCTTAATTAAGGTTGGTTGAATTGGTGCTGAATAAATTTCTTGCATTCTTCTTATCGCTTTATCTTCGGAAAGTTTTGCCATTTCTGCTAACTGCTTGTCAGCATCCTCATATCTTGTCCAAATACCCTCAAGATTTAATACGCCAAGTCCACCCGCTTTGCCTATTGCAATTGCAGTATTAGGCGAGACCACTGAATCCATTGGCGCTGCTAAGAAAGGTAGATCAAATTTATATGCATCAATTTGCCATGAGATTGAAACCTCTTGTGGATCTCGAGTTCGCCTAGATGGCACAATTGCAATCTCATCAAATGAGTATGCCGCCCGAGCGCGCTTGCCAGGACCTAATTCAATATCGGACATATAAGCAATCGTATCTGTTGAAAGTACTCTGGTGAAATCTAACCGAGTAAATCCCAGGCTTTAACGCCGCCAGCAACACCAGCAGAGTTTGGAATAATCTTTACTTTGTAATCAAAACTTTTCAGGGCAGATTTACTAATGCGCTGTGCGTTTCCACCACCTATATACAACTTATCCCAAATAATCATTGGATAAAGCTCGCCAATTAATGCTTTAACCCGGCGAGACCAAAGTTGATTTCCCATTCTTCTTCTAGAAATTTCACCGATCCAAGCATCAATTGTTTTTCCGTATCTAACTGTGGCATGTGATAACTCAAGATGAGGTGCAATTTTTCCATTATTAAACATTGCACATCCAAGCCCAGTTCCAAATGTTAAAACCGTCTCTAGTCCTACTCCAGAAATTACTGCTGACGCATGAACTTCGGCATCATTTAAAACTAAAATTGGCATCTTTAATTTTTTATGAAGTGTATTTTGCAAATCAAAACCATGCCAAAGCTTTTTTAAATGTGGGTCAGGCAGTGTTCTTGGGCCACGCTTATTTATATAGTGTGGAATAAAAACAATTTTTCCATTGCGAATCATTCCGGGCAATCCAACTGTAACTCGATCTACTCTGGGATCTGCAAATACAAAGCCAGAAATTATCTCTACTAATAAACTCGGAGATAGTGGGTAAGGTGTTTTTAAGTAAGGAAAATCAACTAAAACTTTACCGTGCTGATCAAATACAGAAGCCTTGATTCCGGTTCCGCCACAATCAACTGTTAGTGTCGTATTTCCCACTAGTTGATGCTAGTCGATTGTGCGTACTTTTGAAACCAAGGCTTATATCAATTATTTACTTTAGTGCGAGTGTCCACCTGGTCCATGTGAATGTCCATGACCTGAAGCCTCTTCCTTTTTCTCCTCTGGAGTTTCAAAGACTAATGCTTCGGTAGTAATAAACATTGCTGCAATAGAGGCGGCATTAGCAAGTGCTGATCTAGTTACTTTAACTGGATCAATAACACCTTGCTTAACAAGATCGGTGTACTCCTCAGAGTAAGCATTGAAACCTTCATTTGGTTTCATTGTGCGAACCTTTGAAACTACAACGTAGCCTTCTTGGCCAGCATTTTCAGCGATCCAACGAAGTGGTTCATCACATGCTTTTCGCACAAGACGCACACCAACTGCTCGATCTCCTTCAAATCCCAAATCATTATCAAGTGCTGCAGCTGCATGTACTAATGCGGCTCCTCCACCAACAACAATTCCCTCTTCAACTGCAGCTCTAGTTGCAGAGATAGCATCTTCAAGACGATGCTTTTTCTCTTTCAACTCAACCTCAGTATGTGCGCCAACTTTGATCACGCAAACACCACCGGCAAGTTTTGCAACTCGCTCCTGTAACTTCTCGCGATCCCAATCAGAGTCGGTATTTTCAATTTCGCGACGAATTTCAGTAACTCGAGCAGCAACATCATTTTTATTACCAGCGCCATCAACAATTGTTGTGTTGTCCTTTGAAATAACAATACGGCGTGCTTTACCAAGCATGGCAATATCAATTTGCTCTAGCTTTAAGCCAACCTCAGCAGAGATGACCTGACCGCCAGTTAAAATTGCAATATCTTGCAACATTGCTTTGCGTCGATCGCCAAAGCCAGGAGCTTTAACAGCTGCTGATGCAAAGGTGCCGCGCATACGGTTAACAACTAATGTGGACAGTGCCTCACCCTCAACATCTTCGGCAATAATCAAAAGTGGCTTACTTGCCTGTGCAACCTTTTCTAATACCGGCAAGATCTCACTTAACGCTGAGATTTTCTGGCCAGAGATAAGAATGTACGCATCTTCAAGAATGGTTTCCATACGGTCTGCATCAGTTACAAAATAAGGTGAGATATAACCTTTATCAAATTGCATTCCTTCAGTAAATTCAAGCTCTAAGCCAGTAGTCGACGACTCTTCAACGGTAATAACACCATCTTTGCCAACCTTGTCCATCGCTTCAGCAATTAGATCACCTATTGCTTTATCTTGTGCAGAAATTGTCGCTACATCTGCAATCTGAGATTTTCCACTAACTGCAGTTGAATTTTTACGCAGCGCCTCAGTAATGGCATTAACTGCTTGCTCAATTCCATACTTAAGCTCCATAGGTTGAGCACCTGCGGCTAAATTGCGCAGACCCTCTTTAACCATAGCTTGAGCAAGTACTGTGGCAGTTGTTGTGCCATCTCCGGCTACATCATTAGTTTTTTCAGCAACCTGCTTAACAAGTTGAGCTCCCATATTTTCAGCTGGGTCTGATAACTCAATCTCCTTAGCAATTGTTACACCATCATTAGTTATTAAAGGTGCGCCATAGCTCTTAGCAATAACTACGTTACGACCCTTAGGACCAAGAGTTACCTTTACTGTGTCAGCAAGAATATTTACGCCGCGCTCCATAGCGCGTCTTGCTACCTCATCAAATTGAAGTGATTTACCCACGATTACTTCTTCGCAATAATTGCTAGTACATCACGGGAAGAAAGTACTAAGTACTCCTCATTGTTGTACTTAACCTCAGTGCCGCCATACTTCGAGTAAAGCACGACATCGCCCTCTTTAATATCTAATGGAATTCTATTTCCATTTTCAAAACGGCCAGGACCTACCGCCATAACAGTTCCCTCTTGTGGTTTTTCTTTTGCAGTATCTGGAATAACTAATCCAGATGCAGTCTTTTGCTCTGCCTCATTTGCTTTAACAACAATACGATCTTCTAGTGGCTTGATTGAAATTGCCATCTGATTTCTCCTTCTTTATTTTTGTTAATCCCTCTGAAGTAACCCGAATGCTCAGTTAGCACACGGGGTCTTAGAGTGCTAAAGCCAACTTTAAAGGCAGTACTGCGCAAGGGCAAATTGCCCCTTACTTCCAGACCACCTGGGTTACTGAAGCGGCTGAATCAGCCGATATGCCTATCTGAGAGGGTTTAACGCCAGCATTTATGGCAAGGCTGCCTAAGGCAGCAACCATTGCCCCATTATCGGTGCATAAGTTAGCTGGCGGTATTCGAAGCTCAACTTTGGCACTCTCACAACGGTGTTTAGCTAGCTCGCGAAGCCGGCTATTAGCTGCAACACCTCCGGCAATTATCAATTTATCTATGCCACTTTCTTTACATACAGATAGTGATTTACTTATTAAGACATCAACTACCGCCTCTTGAAATGAGGCAGCTACATCTGCTTTTTTATAATCTGGAGTTTGCGCTAAATATCTAGCAACCGCTGTTTTTAAACCAGAGAATGAGAAATCGTATTTAAATTTTTCAATATCAGCAGGTGCGGATAACCCCCTTGGAAAGTTAATCGCAGTTTTATCACCAGCCAATGCATGTTTATCAATTAAAGGTCCACCAGGAAAACCAAGACCCATCAAACGTGCAATTTTGTCAAACGCCTCTCCGGCTGCATCATCAATTGTTGCACCTTTGACAACTACATCTGTTGCTAGGTTATTAACCTGCAAAATAGAGGAGTGGCCGCCACTTACAAGTAGAGCGATTGCTGGTTGGATTTGATTTGAATTATCTAGTTGATCAACTGCGATATGTGCTGAAAGATGATTAACGCCGTATAGCGGCTTACCTAACGCAAGGGCTAAACCTGATGCACTGCTGACGCCAACTAATAGCGCACCAATCAAGCCAGGACCTGCAGTTACGGCAATTGCATCAATATCTTTAACGGAAAGGCAGGCATCTTTAAGTGCTTGTTTAATAACCTGCTGCATTGCCTCTAGGTGGGCGCGGCTAGCAACCTCTGGAACCACACCGCCAAACCTGGCATGCTGTTCAACACTTGATGAAATTACATTTGCTAGTAACTTACGATCGTCAACAATTCCAACCGCTGTTTCATCACATGATGTCTCAATTCCAAGCACTAAAGCCATTACTTAAGCTCCTTACGCATTACAACCGCAGTAAGACCTGGGCCGTAGTAATTTTCTCGCTTTGAAACTTCGGTAAATCCATAATGTTCATAAAGCGGTCGAGCTTGATCATTTCCAAGACGCATCTCAAGCATTATGGCATCGGCTTTTTTAACTCTCGCCCAATCAATCATTCTCTTTAATAATTCTCTGCCAATACCTTTGCGGCGATGATTATCGGTAACTGTGATTGTGTGAATATCAGCCACATCTGCCACAAAGAAAATACCGGCATACCCAACCAATTCACCATTAACTTCAGCAGCTAAGTAATTAGCATTTTTCGGCGCCTTAGCGAACTCCTCCTTAAATTGAGCAGTACTCCAAGCAGCTTTCCCGTACACCTGCTTTTCAATTCCAACTGCTGAAACCAAATCAAGAGCGGTCATCGCTCTAAACTTCACGCCATCTGGCAGTGGGTATGCATCCGGTTTCCTAATGTAAATTGGTTGCGTCACCGAGCTACTATTTAATCCAAGATTGGCAACTGCCACTGGGTCTGGAAAATAATCACCTTCGTTAAATACTGGTACTCCAAATTTTTCTATCTCGCTAATCTTTCCAACTCCTGGATCACCAACTCGCTTTCCCTGCTGATATCTTGCCCAGAATCTTTCCTTTCGCCGTGCATCTGTTGAAACAATGAAATCACTCGCACTTATATTTGCCGCCATTGCATCTAGTGAACAAACACCTACCCAATTGATATCAGCTCCGAGGGCGTAGCTTTGTGCAAATGCAATTCCAACTCGCAAACCAGTAAAAGGACCCGGCCCCATACCTACTGCAACTAAATCAACTTTTGAAGTTAGCTCCAACGCTTGCGCTACCAACTTTGGTAATACCTCACCATGAGCTAGTGGATCTAAATGAGACTTATTAAATAATATCTTTCCATTTTGAACTAGCGCTACTGAAGTCTTAGAGGTTGAGGTATCAAGGGCTAGAACTATGCTCATAATTTAAGCCCATCCCAACGCTTACCAACTGTTGTTATAGAAAGATTGCGAGAGTCCTCAGTATCACCTTCGGTAATTTTAATATCTAAATATTGATCGGTAAGTGTCGTGACAAAGGCTACGCCCCACTCAATAACAAAAATACTACTTGATAAATAACTTTCAAAATCTAAATCTGTAAAATT
>Ga0214921_10000332_pt1 | contig 91376 bp, 43 predicted proteins | sample LL1505_MetaG_FD_177992 | JGI IMG/M metagenome (GOLD analysis project Ga0214921, IMG submission 177992) | Freshwater microbial communities from Lake Lanier, Atlanta, Georgia, United States - LL-1505 | ecosystem: Environmental > Aquatic > Freshwater > Lake | place: USA: Georgia | collected... | reverse complement strand
TAATACCTCCAATATAACTGGTACCACTAATACCAACCCCGCCTGTAACAACTAATGCACCATTACTAGCTGAACTGGAAGCAGTACTATTAGTAAAATTGGTAATACCTCCAATATAACTGGTACCACTAATACCAACCCCGCCTGTAACAACTAATGCACCATTACTAGCTGAACTGGAAGCAGTACTATTAGTAAAATTGGTAATACCTCCAATATAACTGGTACCGCTAATACCAACCCCGCCTGTAACAACTAATGCACCATTAGTGGCTGCACTGGAAGGAGTATTATTTGTAATTTTAGTAACACCTCCAATATTAGTAGTACCTCCAATACCAACACCACCAGTAACGACTAATGCACCATTACTAACAAGGGTAGAAGAAGTATTATTTGTGATATTAGTAATACCTCCAATATAACTTGTAGCTCCAATACTAACTCCGCCTGTAACAACTAATGCTCCATTACCGACCGAAGTGGAAGCAGTACTATTAGTAAAATTAGTAACACCTCCAACAAAACTGGTACCACTAATACCAACTCCACCCGTAATGACTAATGCACCATTACCGGCCGCACTTGAATTAGTAGTATTAGTAAAATTAGTAATACCTCCAATAAAATTGGTACCACTAATACCAACTCCACCAGTGACAACCAATGCGCCATTACCTACCGCACTAGAATTACTAGTATTACCAAAAACAGCAATACCTCCAATATTAAGATTCCCTCCAATACCAACACCACCTGTACCGGTAACAACTAATGCGCCATTACCAACTGCACTGGAATTAGTATTATTAGTAAATTTGGTAACACCATTTATATAACTATTACCTCCAATACTAACTCCTCCTGTAACAACTAATGCACCATCACTATTTCCTGTTGAAGTAGTATTATTACCAAAAATAGCAATACCAGAAAGATTTATATTACCGGTGAGATTAGACATACCAGTGACATTATTATTTCCACGAATAGTAACATTACCTCCAACCCCCACACCACCTGTACCAGTAACCACTAATGCACCGGTATCAAAACTAGTAGATGAAGTTCCACTTGTAATACTATTATTACCAGCAATAATCAGAGATCCTCCAATATTTAAAGCTCCTCCAATATTCAGAGCTCCTCCAATACCAACACCTCCGGTAACAACCAATGCTCCCGCACTAATACCACTTGATACAGTGTTATTTGTAATTTTAGTAATACCTGCAATATTGGCAGTTGCTCCAATATTGATATCACCGCTAATTCCCACACCCCCGTTAACAATTAACGCACCCGATAAAGTATTAATTGATCTAGATGAATTATTAAAATTCGCAATTCCACCAAGATTTATATTACCGGTCAAATTAGAATTACCACTTACTGACAAATTACCTCCAATATTAGTATTACCAGAAACGCCAGCACCACCAGTAATAATTATTGACCCACTAGTAGTACTAGCAGATTCGGTGCCGCCACCTACTGAAATATTACCACCTAAAAACAAATTACCACTAATCGATGCACCCCCATTTGGTATTTGTAAAGCACCGGTTGAACCACTATTTGCAGGAAAAGTACCACCAATATACACCCCACCACCGGGAATCGACAAAGCTCTATTATCACCATTAGTAATACTTGTATTACCACCAATACTTGTATTACCACCAATACTTGTATTACCATTAATACTTGTGTTACCAGTAGTATATGAATTTCCTCCTACATAAATATTTTTAGCAATACCAACCCCGCCGTTAACAACTAATGCACCACTTGTTATAGAGGTTGATTGTGCAGTGTTATAAATTGTAGTAATACCATTAATATTTAATTTTTTACTAATACCAACTCCTCCCGAAATAATCAACGCACCATTGTTATAATTAGTGGATTCGGTTATATTGTTAAACGTAATATTACCATTAACAGCTATATCCGAATTGAAAGTAGCATTTCCACTTACAAAACTGGTTCCATTGACCGTAGAATTGAAACTAAGAACTAAATTACCACCAATATATGTATTACCTTTAATAGAAGCCCCGCCATTAACAACCTTGAATGCACCTTCGTCAAGATTATTAGCAATAGTATTACCTATAACAGTAATACTATCCGGGATGAATCTACCGCCAACAGTTATATCTTGTTTTACAGTAATATTACCATCTATATCTAACCAATCTCCGCCAATATACACGTTACCTGTAATATATGCACCACCACTGTTATCTATAAGAACTGAACCTTGTATTGGTCGAGTTGTTTGTCCAAGTTGAGTTCTTATAGTTTTGGTTCCACTTGAAAAAGTTGCATCGTTGTTATTTAAAAGCTTTCCAGTAGTTATCACATCAGAATATGTATGTAAAATACCATGAACAGTTAAATTTTTCATAATTTCAGTATTGCCTCCAATAGTAGCACCACCAGTTGGAAGTATTAACGCACCATAATTAGTATCATTAACATCAGTTGAACTATTAACAATAAGATTACCACCGATATTAGTATTTCCAACAATTCCAGCTCCACCACTAATTTGAAATGCACCAGTAGTAATACTTGTAGATGCGGTTGTATCTTTTATCATTATTCTACCATTATTCACACGAATATCACCATCAATACCCATATTACCCGATACATCAAATACATAATTATTCACTCTGTTCATCAAATTTGGTAAAAAACAATACATTATATTTGTTTTACCGAGTTCTTGGTTAGATGAATGCATTGTAACCAATGTAGACGTAATAAATGTATTAATATCTTGCATGACAATTCCATTCAACTTATAATTAGAATTAACTAACCGGTTCCCATTCCCAGATGAATTTATTACATCATTTGCCGCAGTTTTCCATGTTACACCTCCATCAATAGTATAAATAATGATGCCATTGTTACCAACAGCCATTGCATAATTAGCATCTAAAATATAAACACTTTGCAACGTAATAGACTGAATAGCCAAATCTGGGGTATTCACTGTAATATCAGTCCAACTAGTTCCTCCATTCTTGGTGTATGAAATGATTTTATCACCAACTGCGATGACATAATTATCATCGTATGCATATACATAATTATATTCTCTTGAAGAACCAGTTATAAAATTATGTGAACTAACAAATAGCTTATTGATAATATCGTATTTCAATATTTTAGTTCCTACCATATACACATATTGTCCATATCCATGCATATAATTATTGTATTCATCATAATCCTCAGTAGAATGTATATTATCATTTGTTATTGGTATTATAACTGTACTATTTGCTGTCATATTTGAATTTAATCCAGTAAGAGATATATCAAAAATTATAAATTTATTATAATATAATATAACACCACGTTTATACTCAATATTATCACTTTCACCAAGATAAATACCAACTATTTCTAATTCACCTAAACCTATTGCATTTTGACTTGAATTTTGAAATGCAATATTATTCCATTTTTGACCACCATTATTCGAGTAAAACAAATAGTTACGGTCTCCGCCTATAATCGAATAATTTTGATTATATGTATAACCAGAATAAAATACTATTTCTTGACGTTCCAAATCAGTCGCATGATTTGATTGTCCAAAATTATCAACAATTCGCGATTCTGACCATGATTTTCCACCATCTGTTGTATATAATACTTTTTGCTTATAACTACCAGGACTTCCGGAATAAATAGAATAAGGACTTCCGAAAGCCAATCCATAATCTTTGTTGGTCCTTGAAAATACAATGTTTTTAATTTCAAAATTATTCGATTTAACATTGGTAAGTTCTCCATTTGTTAAATGGATTGGACCATTGATATCAACTACATAATTATCAATGCGCGGTGCGTGAGTATTAATACCAAGTGTTGTTTTATATTTAACTGAGCTACTTCCGCGAACAATATTTTGCGTTGATCTATACACGCCAGATACATCGCGTAGTCCAATTGTACCCATTGCTTTACTCGCATCTAATGGATATGCCCCACCGCCAATAGACAATCCATTTTTACCAGGAGTAATAATATTCAAAAATGTATTGGATGAATTATCTGATGCAATCAAAGAAAGAGCATTTCCTGTATTGGAACTTGATATATCATATATGTTGTATGCATATGTATTATTGTAAATATCATATATAACAGCTGTTTCTCTAATAATATGTGCACTTGCATCACGATTTGAAACAGCTAATTTAGAAGCAACATATGTATTATCGGAAACGTCAATGATTAAAGTACCTCCTTTTTGATATTGAATTCTACCATCATACATATTCAATGGATTAATAGAAGCATCATTGAAAAAATCAATAGTAGAATTGCTGTTATCAACTGAAACCGATATACCTTGTTTGTTGATGTTACGCGCAATAATATTTCGATTTGTACTTAAATCTGAAAATACATTCAAAACTTCAACCCGATTACCACATATATCCAAAGTAGCATTTGGATTTTCGATATTAATACCAATACCGCTAGGATTACCGTAAAAATATTGTGTATTCTCACTACCAAAATATAATTTATTAAAAAATGTGGACTTGGTAGTATTGAAAACTGCATTACCTTTAACAAAAACATTACCATCTACAATAACATTTTTAGAAATATCAACATTATCTGTAACATATACATTATTATTAAAAGTTGTTTTTCCATTTACTGATAGTTTTTCACTTATAGCTACATTACCGCAAATATCAAATGTACCAATATACGCTTGACGTAAAGTCATTGTATCAGTAACAATCGAATTCACATTTAAATAATTCATTTTATCAAGTTTGTTAATACCGCCATATTTCTTCCAACTTGACGACGATGACATGGTATTTATATAATATATACAATTACCATGTATTTTATTTTAATTATTTACGATTACTTTCTCTTTACTAAAACTCTATTTTTCTTAGATTTTCGATTTCTCTTTTTAAGATACCCGAAATTCGGCATTCTCGCGGTTTTATTCGCGAATATAGAGTTGTATTTTTTCCTATTTTTCTTACTAATTTTTCTAAATTTATTTACATCATTGTTATAGATGTATTGTTTATTATGAACATTGTCTTTGACAACTTGGAGAACTTTCCCATTTTCGTTCATTTTATCTATACTAAAATCTTGTTTCACTGAACCGTTTTCTATGATTTTTTGTTCAAAATGTTCTCGAAAAAATTGTTGCAAAGCCATTTTATAAATTAGTAAAAGAAAATAGTTTATTCAGATTCTGTCATTAGTCAGGCTCCTCCGCGGTATCGTTTCGTGGAACGACTTCTTTTACGAGAACCTGGTTTAGAAGAACCTACTTTTCCACACTTTTTGAAATGTTTCATAATGGATGGAACTTCGACAATAATCTTGGGAATAATTTCTTGATAAAAATTGCGGAATTCTTTTTTATGTTTTTTCATATCAGAAATGGAGAACCAACGAATTTCTATTTTTTCAAACAATTTCGTATTATTCAAATACTGTTTGTCCATTCTTTTCCATAAAAATTCGTGATTTTGATTATAATATTTTGGAAGGTTCTCATCATAGTGAAGATAAATGACATGAATATTGTATGTATTGTGTAACATTTTATAAAATCCTCCGTTTTTCTTGATATGTTTTTCTAATGTGGCAGAATCGCCTAAAAATCCAGTAAGTTCTTCGCCACCTTCTCTTAATGCAGTTTCATAAGGGTCTTCATTCCCTTCTACGCCACCGCCGAAATCAGAGAACCCGGGGGTATCTGCTAATGCATTTTCTTTACCAAATAAAAAATAGACTTTACCGTTATGAACTGTAAAAGGTAAAATACTACCTGCAACCATTATATATTCCATTTATATATTTTATTTTTACAATCGAATGACTTTTGTAGTAGATTCTGGTTCTTTATAGACATATTTTTCGAAGTCTAACGAGCCTTTGGCGAAGTCTAACGAGTCTGACAAGCCATTAGAATCGCCTTTTTGAGAACATTCAAGGTTCTCAACTTTCGGTATATTTTTATAAAATTCAATTACTTTTGGATTTGTACGAATCCGGTCAGGATTAAAAGCCGATAAATATAGACCATCAAGTGATTGAATTCGCGAAAGAGCAACATAAGTTTGACCATATTCAAATATACTAAATCCAATATCTATTTCAGCCATAGACATAGTAGCACCTTGAATTTTATGTATAGTCAGTGCCCATGCTAAAATAAGTGGATATTGTCCAACCGCAATAGATGGATATTCATCCGATTGCCAATAATGTTTTTGTATTGTTCTTACAAGACCATTGGAGAACTTTACAACAGGTGTAAAATCACCCGATATTTTGGGGTTCTCAACAATATTAATGACAACACCTTGTGAACCATTGCAAATACCTGATTCCATATCAATATTCACTGTACACATAACAGCCGCACCAATTTTTAAAGCCAATATTTGAGAACATGGTGTATTGTTAATTAAACTATCAATTTCATATTGAATTTCATTTTGAGACAAGGTTCTCGTTTTTGACAATAAATCTAAGGAAATTGGTTTATTGTTCTCAATATAGGTAGAACAATCTGTTTTAATATGGCATTCAAAACTATATTCTTTTTCTTGTATTTTGGAGAACTGTGCATTATTTACGAAATCCGCCTTATTTCTAACAGGAAATAATTTCGTCAAAACACAATCATTATGTTGTGCCGCATTATATTCCCTTTTCACATATCTTTGCAGTATTTTCTTGTTTTCTTCGGTAAGTTCTCCATTTCGGATTTGTAATAGTATATCAATATACAAAGGGTCTGTTTGTCTAAACATGGTTTTCAATTCAATATGGTTTTCAATTGGAAATACAGAGAACCATGAATTAGATTCAAAACAGAATCGTTCTGTTTCAGGTTCTCCCGCAGTAGGAACCGGTGGTAGTTGATAGAAATCACCAGTAAATATAACTTGTATACCTCCAAATGGTAGTATGGATTTTCTGGTTTTTTTACCGATTTCATTAAGCAAATCAAATATTTTTTCAGACATCATACTCACTTCATCCACAATAAGTATTTGTACTTTTCGCCAATTACTTACCGTATTTTTGTTTCGCAATATAGACGCAACAATCTTATCAACGGGTCCTTTTCCCATTTTGATACCACTCCATGAATGAATCGTACGTGCACCACAATTCAATAAAATAGCTGCGCATCCAGTCATAGCACAAACTTGATAATATTTTGAATTCGATTTTGCATATTCTACAAGATGATGTATAAGTTTGGTTTTTCCAGTGCCACCTGGCCCAGTAATAAACAGATTTTTACCAGATTTGAATTGTTCAAAAGAATAAGTTTGTTCGTTTGATAGAACCATTGTAAATAATTATTACTATTTACAATATAAAAATATTTATTCAATTTTATAGTTTTTACACTTTTGTACAATTTACAATTATTATTCATACTCAACTTCTAAACAAAATGAGAACCCTAAACCATTTAAATTAACAGGAACGCCATTTTCATGAACTAATTGTACTTTTAATTTTTGTAAATCGACTTTACCATTATAAGAACGTCTATCTGTTAACAATAATCCATTAAAATTATTTGCAGGTAAGATAGCACTAAATGGATAGGTTGTTTTATTCAGCGAAACGCGCGCAATAACATTGGATTTTATTTGAGACATAGTATTCAATGTCAAAAATGAATTGAAATTTCCTTTTGTAAATTCATCAACAACTAAATACAAATAACGAGAACTATTCATATCAGCAATAGATTCAGCAGTTCGAGTTGTTTGTCTGATATTATACGATAAATCGCGAAATCCAAGCATCCATCCCAATTTGTTTTTGAAATTGTATTTGTCAAAATTATTATTGGTATCCACTGCAAAAGTCACATCAATTCCACTGGACGCAGAACTGCCCACTTTCAATGACGAAATAATGGAATTTTTCACTAAATTGAATGATAAATCGGCGAAGCCGTTGCCAAGTGCAGTCAATTTTGAATTAATTTCGGTAATCAAAGTAGATGTAGTATATTCATTATCTGCAAGAACAACAGTCCTGGATGTTCCGGCGGCAACATCATATACGCCAAAATAATTATTTCCTAAATTGGCTGAAACGTTGTAAAATGACATAGGAATTTCAATATTGCGAACACAAATACTTTTGACATTATTGATGCGTTCTGGAAGATTCAATACATGACTAGCAATTGAATTAAAACTGGAATCAAGATTACGAGTATCAATATTAATATATTTTTTATGGGTAGGCTGCATAACATTTGTCATTACCATATGATTGTTATATTGATTTACTTTGGGTGTTAAAAATAAATCTGTATTATCGATATAATTACTCATGTATATTATAATATTATAGATTATATTTCAAGTTTCATTCGGTAATTATCTATTACAAAAATTACATTTTGAACCACTATTTGCAATAGTAACCATATCGTAATTTCTGCGCTGCGAAGAGTAGACGGTTTGTTTGACTGTTTCATTTACAACAGAAATGTGTTTTGTAGGTTCACTCATACGAACAACCCTGTTTTTACTAAATTGCATTTTCATACAAAATTGATTTATAATATCCTGAAATAAAATAAAATCAATAATACTATTATAGATAAATATGGCAACTTATACATGTAAATATTGTTTCAGAAATTATAAAAAAAAAGATAACCACGATAAACATGTGCCTTGTTGTGAATTCTTTCATAGAGCTACATATAATCATGATAATGAAGTGGATTCATATGAAAAAATGCCATCTCAACGTGAAATGTTTCAATTATTAAGAGAGGCATTATTCAAATGTAATAAATTGGAAAAAGAAGTGGAAAAATTGAAGAATGCATCCTTTGTTAAACAACGAAAACTCATATCGGAATATTTGAATCAACCAAAAAATGTACCAACCATGAATTTTATAGAATGGACGAAAAACATAGACGTTGAACAAAGTCATTTAGAAATAGTTTTTCAAGACGATTTGACAGAGGGTATGAAAGAATGTATAAAATCGGCATATTCTAAATCAAAAATAAATATACCTATCCGAGCATTTACGCAAAAACAAAATACATTATATTTCTATAATAACAGTGATGAAAACCCTGATATATACACGTGGAAAATAATGACAAACGACGATATTGATAAGTTTATTTCTATACTATCCTATAAATTTCTACAAGAATACATGAAATTTCAACGAAGTATAATGGAGCAAATTGAGAACGATGAAACAACGAAGGAAAATCACATCATTTATATGATAAAAATTAATGGTGGAAAATGCTCAGATGATCGTCGTCGCAACGAAATAAAAAGAATCATGTATTTGAAATTACAAGAAGATATACAGCATTTAGATATAACATTTTAAACCGATTATGTATTTATCGGTACTATTGTATTACCAAAACCGATTAGTAAAACCATAAAATTGAAATCATTTATAAAATATAGTCAACATATACAATAAAAGCATGAAAATCGATTATTTAGCAAAGAAAAACGAACACGAGCGTGATAAATATATTGAATTCGATGAAGGGCCTCATATATACACTGTTCATGGAGAACTTGGATATACATCAGTTACTACATGGAATCATCATCATTTTCCAGTATTTGATTCTAATAAAATTATCGATAATATGATGATGAATAGTAAAAAATGGAACGACAAAGAAAAGAATGCAAAATATTGGAACCAAACCACTGATAAACCAATGACAAAAGAAGAAATAAAAACAATGTGGGACAAAAACCGCGACGAAGCCGCGGCCGCGGGAACCGCGATGCATTATGATATTGAATGTTTTTATAATAATGTTCCAAGAAACAACACCAGTATAGAATACAAATATTTTGAAAATTTTTGGAAAGATTTTCAGGAAGAACATCCGTATTTAGTTCCATATAGAACAGAATGGATGGTATATTACGAAGAACTGAAATTATCTGGGTCAATTGATATGATATATCAGGATACACGCGATCCCACTGGAAATACATTGGTTATATACGATTGGAAAAGATGTAAGGAAATTAGCCATGAAAATAGTTTTAGTAACGCAATAACCCCCGTTATATCGCATTTACCAGATACAAATTTTTGGCATTATTCTCTTCAATTGAATACGTATAAAAAAATATTAGAAGATAAATATGGGAAAAAAGTAACGAAATTGGCGTTGGTTGTATTACATCCAGACAATCGTAATTATGAGGTACATGAAGTACCAATATTAGAAAAAGAACTACATGATTTGTTTGAATATCGTAGAAACGAAGTTAACGGGGTAAAATGAAATACAGGGTAGAAACGAAGTGACGAAGTGGACAAACCAATAAAGCAATAAAAACAATATAAAAATAATTATATAGTAAAATACAATATAGAAAAATGTCATTGTACACTTATTTTTATTTTTTACTATACAAGTTGATGATGTTTTACAGATATGTATTATTTTGTTTTTTTGGAAAAACGATTGAGAAAACAACCACTATAACATCCCTATCAAAAGATTATTTTGAAATACAAAAAAATAATTTTTTGAATACTTACAAATTAGAAAAAGATTTCAATGAAAATATCGACAAATGTTTTTATAATAAGACAAAATTAAATATAATTTTAACAGAAGAAAATAATGAATTAGAAAAAAAATGGAAAACAAAAATATTGTTTGAAACCAGTCCGCGAGGAAATATAATAATGTATTATGATGCATTTAAGCAAGGGTTTGCATATTATTGTGACCAAACAAGTATACCATACAATTTATTAAATGCAGTCGCAATGAAATATGTAAGAATTTATAGATGCAGAGATTTTTTTGTAGATAATTTGGAAACACCCGAGGAAAATCCATCACCTTTATTAGATATACAAGAAAAGAAAGAGGAAAAGAAAGAAGAGAAACTGAATGAAAAAAAAGAAACAAAAAAATCCCCATTTGCTACGTTCAAAAATTATAATACTGTTTCTAACAAATTGAAGGATGAAAAGAAGGATGAAAAGAAGGAAGGAAAAAAAGAAGAAACAGAAAAAAAAGAAGACAAAATATACATTCGTAATAAATTTATTTGTTTGGGAAAAATGTGCAATTTTTATATTTTACAATCTGACCCAACAAAGAAAAAAGGCAAAAGGTTGGTCAGTTTTAAAAGTAATTTGATTGATAGTATGAAAACTAGTGCTTTACAGACCCCTGCAATGAGTTACAGTGACTTTAAGAAAATAAAACAACCGACTACTATCTAACCATTACAATTTTGTATATTTTCTTCTTGTTTTTTCTTCCATTTTAAAAATCCGACACTTTTCTCCAATGAAAATGAACTTCCTAAATGTGATTTTGCAATAGCATATGATTTCAATTCTTTTTCAGTTAAAGTTTCAATATATAATTCTGTAAGTTTTTTATTCATAGACTTGACATCTTTTTCCATATTTTATTGTAAATTTTTATTATAAATTATATAGTTTATAATAAATTCAATATATAACCATTCAATTTTTTACTAACAACCAAAAGGAGTATTTTTAATATTTTTTTCATACACAACATCTTCTTTAACACATTTGTTATGTAATTTCAATAGATATTCGTTTTGTGGTATAGCAACATAATCACTTTTTGGTTTGACAAATGTATCATATGTATATCGTTTTGAGAACATACTTCCAATATTTGGTGGTATTGGAGTACTGCATTTAGGACAATTAGTTTTTGTTTGATAACAACTATCTGCATCGGTAATTGTTTTCTTTTGTAAACGGGTAATATAATCATGTTGACTATTGACATTATTATTATTATCAGGCTTGACAGTAGTATATGGTTTACCTCTTTTTGCCCAACGATTACGAGAACTTAACATACCACTATTATTCATAACCGTTTTTTTAACAACTGTCTCATCTTCGGTAGATTTTACAGCAGATTGAACAATGGGTGTAATAAGATACGTACCACAACATCCTCCACTACCTTTAATAGTATTTCCATTCATAGGTGTTTTAGGTAATGAACGTGATAATGATGTTTGTCCGATGTAACCTTGACTACGATGAGTGCCGTTTAAAGAAAATCCACGTTGACCTACACTCATATTATTATATTGTGTATTACTTTTACGTTTTAAAGTAGCAATTGACATATATATTTGTATTGAGAAAATACTATAATAAAAAAGTTCAAGTTTATAAAGATAAATATAAACGAAATATATAATGGAAGATTTAGATTTAGATATAAATAATTATAGCATAAAAGATATTGAAAAATTTCTAAAATTAAAACCAAATAGTAAATATGATGCAGATGCGGTGGAACTTCATGAATATCAAATTCGAGAACAATTACTTCAAAGTGGTACTATAAATAAAAAATTCAAAAGAGATTTAATCGAGTTTTTGACATTAGCGAAAAACTGGTTAATATTTGTAAAATGTAAACAAATTGAACCTCCTACAATTATTCCTAAAAATGCAAAACTGGATACTATGGATTATCCAAAATATCAACCTCCACCACCAACACGCGAAGGGGAAATTATACAACGACCTGATACACAATTTACATACACCAGTCCAAGTGAATTTTTTCCGGGAACATTGAATCCGCTAAATACACGAATTATGACAAAATGTTTAACAATAGATACACGATTTAGACAAAATATTCAAAAAACATCCAGTTCGGATTTTATTGTGAATTTACCAATGAGATTAAATAAAGTAGTGTCTATGCAACTTTCTTCATTAGAATTACCAATATCATTTTATAGTATATCACAAGAAAATGGTAACAATTATTTGTATATAAAAGCAACTCAACTTGTAAATGAAGAGACTATTGTAGAACAAGCAAAATCATATATTATACCAGATGGTAATTACAATGCAGGTGATTTAATCGGTACAATAAACAATTTGTTGCGACCAGTTGATGCAAATGGTAATATGTTATATCCAGAAGAAATGTTTTCCTATATACAATTTGCACTAGATATCAATTCAAATTGTTCAGGTTCAGGTAAAGTTTCTATAGAACCAGTTGGTGTAAAAGCGTCTACAATATTATCATTAACAATGGATTTCAGAAGAGATATCAATGGATTCATTGAGAACAATTATGATATTACGACCAAATTAGGATATACATTAGGATTTTCACAAGAGATATATGAGGGAGAACTATATTATGAAGGAGAAAATGTAATTGAACCATCGCCACTAAAATATGTATATTTGGCAATCGATGATTTCAATAACAATGTAAACAATCACTTCATATCCACATTCACGGAATATATTTTGAATCCAAATATTTTGGCAAGAATATCAGTAAAAGGTGCTGGATTTTATGTGATGACACAAAATGATTTGAATATTACAACGGAACCGCGAAAGTATTTTGGACCAGTGGATATACAAAAATTGCAAATACGTATATTAGACCATCGTGGAAAAATATTGAATATAAATTCCAATTTTTCATTTTGTTTAGTTTTTAAAATGCTTTATGATTTGTAAACCGATGAAGATTACACAATAGCCATTATTCAAAATGCTTATTCAGTTTTACATAACTATCATAATTGCTGATTTTACATATTTTGTGCATATTATCAGGAGAACATCCAATTGATTTAGTACATACTGATAAACACTCATCCATTTTCTCTACCCATTTAATCGCTACTTCATTTATGATTCTATTACCGTCTGCTTTTATGTAAGAATTATTACTATTTTCCATATTTCTATTATATAAAACAAAACAACATTATATTTATATATTTTTTCAACAATCAACAAATCAATGAATCAATATCAAATTATTTGGAGTGTAATCCTACATATATTGTAGAAAAAATAGAAGCTCCAATCGTAAATATCAAGATACCATAGGGCATATTTTTCAATATAGAATATTTCAAAATTTTCATATTTATATTGGGTTCTTTTACAAAATATTTACCTTGGTTACCACATTTTGATTCATCGTTTCTACATTGGTCAGCAAAATCATATGTTATTTTATCTGTGACAATGTTCTTATCACCAAACTTGTTGCATTTATTCAACAATGATGTAAAATCATTATAAAATGGGTCAGGTTGATAATGAATACAATTTCTACATGCAGGAATATTTATATTTTTAATTATTTTTTCACCGTACACTGAAATGGGTAATAATAAATATAATAAATTCATTATATTTATTATAAAAAAAACATTTAAATTAGTTTTATGAAAAATATAAATCTAATAAAAACTGGTTTTACATAAGCAAACTTTACCACCATGACCATTCGTGAGAATACTGTTTTGGATACAATTACATGCAGTTTTTTTATAAGAAGGTTGTTTAACATATTTACCAATTGGTTTAACGAATGGGAACGTTTTTACACCGGTGGTAATGATATTTTTGTTCAATACACGATTGACACGCTGATTTGTATTACATAATAAAAAAGTAGTAGGACATGTTGTCGTTTTTGCCCTTTCTATATCAAAAAGTATTTTACTGCCAGTAGGAACTAATTGGTCGAATTTTTTATTTGTATCTACAATGGAATTACCTATGCTAAATGTTTTATAGGAAATATAATCTTGTTCGTCGAAAACCGCAGGTAAATCACCACTATTTTTGAGAACAACCGCTGATTTTTTATATTTCAAATAATCACTTTGAGACATGTATATTATTTATTGATATATTTTTCTAATGAATATATAGACCATGCAAAAATAGAACCTACTACACTTCCTGCTAATAATTGCTGAATAGTATGACGCCTATATTTCCATCTTTGATACAATGTAATGAACCCCACAAACAGGGTATATAATAATACATATATCGATTTATGTAGACTATACAAGTAAACGATTGAAAAAAATACAGATTGAGCATGCCCAGATGGCATTCCAAAACGTTCTTCATTTTTATAACTTTCGAATGATGCAAATTCGATTGGATTTTCAGGACGAGGTTCTCTAAACATTATTTTCAACGATTTGTTTAAAAATGTATTTATAAAAAAACAAATTACATAAAGTATTACATACTTGGGTCGATTCCATAAAAAATAGATTACTATAAAAAATAATAAAATAGGTCCATAATATCCGATATTATCAAATACATATACAAGTGAATTTTCCATATATATTACAAATATATTATATTATAATGATTTTTGCTGATACAATTGTTCGCACATCAGAGAAAATGACCAATTTGAACCATTTAAATCGACTACATCACCTCTTTCATTCATCAATTTAACAGACATGCGGTGAATATTCACCGGACCAAAATAAGTGCGGTCTTGATTTTGCAATGTACCTCCAAATTCTATATATGTAGACCCATTTTGTAATCCAGAAGTTTTCATAGGAACCAATCCAAATATATCTTTAACAAAAGGACCGGATGAATAACTTTTTGTTTTATTTTTACGCGATGCAATTTTCTCATTTGTGGCATATATTTCTTTTTGAGTTAGAGTATTCACATTGCCACTTTCAGTCGAATTTCCAGTGAATGGTATTTGCGGCGTTTTATTAAATGGGTCGCAAGGAGTTACTTGACGGCTAGCATAGGAAGGTAAAGGAATATCAGTTTCAGTAGATGTAATTGTAACTAATCCATCATTCAAATGACTTTGAGTATAGTCATCTAATACTATCAAAAAATAATTGTACAAATTAACATTAACTGCTGTGTCTCCTGTTATAGATACGACATTTGTATTTGTATCAGATGAATAATAGGATGAAGTTCCTACATAGTATACTTTTGTATTATCGTTTGGGTCAACTTCTTCATTTGACTTCAATAAATTATATTCGGTTAAAATCCTAAACCCTAAAACCCAACCTAACGTTGAATCCCATGTCGTATTTTTTGCACTTTTACTTCCTACATAACATTTGACAAAACTATATGGGTCGTAAAAGACCAAACGATAATCATTTGCTGTAAATATTTTATTGATATTCAATCTAAATTTTGTATATTCAATTGCATTTTTTGTAAAAATACTTATAGATGAGCCATTTGTTAATAAATTACTTGATAATTTAGTATTAATAGCATTAATTAATTGTGAACGAGTGTAAGTACCATAAGGAATAACGATTTTTATATCATTCGTATTATTTGCAGTATACACACCGTTTGCGGTACTGAGAGGTTTTATATAAAAATAATTATTTTTAGATGCGTCATTTAATATGATTTGATTACCATATATAGCAGACGAACCATATATTTGTGAATAAGATTGGCCTGGTACTAAATAATCTTTTAAATAATAGGATTGTTGTGGAATTTTCAAAAAGTTATACCAAGAATTACTTGCATCATTACTCCATCCGTTAGTAGATTTAGGATCATTAAAAATCAATTGATAATCATTTTGAGTCAAAATTTTATTAACTTTGATAGTAAGAGTAGCATAAATTATCCCGTTATTATTATTAAGCGTTATAGTTGTTCCGCTTAATACAAAAGCACCATTAGAATCTGTGAATCTACTAAACGCAAGGTTTATATCATTTTCCATTTGTTTTAAAGATGTATATGTATATATTGAATAAATTGGCGGAATATTGAATTGGTATGCATGTTCATTACCGTAACCAGATTTTGGGTTGATCTTCATCAAATATGATGAATTTATGGTATAACTTGCAGAAGCTGGAAATGTACTTTTAAATACATTAACACCAGATAAATCAATATCACCACCATCAATAATACAATTAGATAAATCTCTACCATATAATGAAATATTATTCACAAAATCAGTTTTTGTTGTGGGAAAATGCAAAATATTTGATAAATCGGTATTTTTAAAATTAATTGTATATTTTGTTTGATCAAATGTTTTATTGATGTCAACCCTAAATCGTATTTTAGAATCTGTTGAATCATTTGTTATTACATTCGTGTTACCATTTATATAATCAATACCATTTGGCATATTAAAATCGCCATTAGGATTTGTTGAAGTAATTGTAGTTTGATTTTTTGCTACAAATGCATTATTTATTGCAGCAATATAATCATCAAGTGTGTATCCAGTTATACTTGAATCTGTTATATCAATTTGATAATCATTTTTATTATAATTATTGTTATTATTGTTGTAATCACTATTTATACATTTCAAATAAATATATGGTCTTGAATTTATTATATAATTGGTTTGTAATGATTGTGTTTCTGATATTACATTGTTCAATTCATTATATGAAGTATCAAATAAAAAACATGAACCAGCACCTGTCCAAATTCGATTATTATTAGTATTATACGATTCATCTGGAAATATGACTATTGTTTTTGAATTTTTAATATTTGGCGTAGTTTTTGGATTTAATTGAATGAACATTTTATAAAAAGAATTCCCACATCCATCCACCAAAACATTTGAAATATCGACTCTTTCTATATATGAATTAATTAAATTTGGGTCGGTCTGCAATTGTGTATTTATATCATTGTATAATGACTGTCGTGAGTAACTTGACCCATTAAAAATATAAGTAGGATTGAAATAAATTTTATATGACCAATACACGCGTGAAGTACTATTATATTCATCATATCCACTATATTTTTTAATAGTAAAAAAATTATTATATGAATCGATATTAAATATAGATTGTACATAATCCGAATTATTTGTATTTGTAGGTGATAGAGGAAGTCTTCGTGCTGAATAAATAGCAGATGGAATATATTGTGTATAATTATATCCTAAAAATCCCGGAATAGAATTATTTCGTAATACAATATTAGTCGGTGTAGTCCAATTTGGAAAATATAAATAATAATTACTTTCATTATATATTTTTGTAATATCAATATTTAAAGTTGCTAATTGTGTTGATAAATTATAACTTACTAGTGTATTTCCAAAATCAACATCTGTATTGTTAGATGAAACATCTTTAATTGACGCATTAATTGCTTGTACTAAAAGACTTTGTGAATAATTACCTGCGTCTATTTTAATTTGATAATCATGGTCACCATTATTAATTCCATCCGAATTTCCTTTTAAATAAAAAAAATTACTACCATATTGTTTACTTATAGTGTACCACGAATAAGGTATTTGAACTGAATATAATTTGAGAGATAAAACGTCTTTCAATGGGTCGGAAAGATTGAACGTAAAATCAGTTGCAAGGTCTTTTATATTTGGTCGATAGCTACTATCTATACTAATAATTCTACGTACCGTCTGTTTTAAAAGAGGGTTCAAAACATCTTTTGAATAATCTAATGGTTTTGTTAATGTTACATCGTCTTTTCGATTATCAGTAGTCTTATCTATTGTTTTTGCAACAGTAGCTGTACCCGATGATACACTATTACCAACACTAACTAAATTACCAGATAATTTCGGGCCATCATATTGTGTTACTGAATTTGGGTCGCCTTCTTTCCCTGAAAAAATAATTTTTCGCTCATCCAATCCTTCATCAATAGTATCCATATTTTCAATCTCGTCATCTGAACTATCAAAAAAATGATTATAAATATCATTAAAAAAACGATATAATTGAGAACCAGAATCATTTTTTATACTTTGATATTTATTCATCATTTGAATAATTTTGGCTTCTAATTCACGGTCACTTGGATGTATCAAATCCAATATTTGGAATAATTCAACGTCTGAATATTTATTGACATTATAAATATCCTCACTATTGTGTTTTTTCATTTTATTTGTAAATATACATAGTATCTATATTTTTTACTGTGTTCATTATTTGTCATTTTTATTGGCAATTTTGTTTTTGAACATTTCACTTATGAAATTAACTAAATCCAATGTTTTATTGCATCTATATAACATGTCAACTGGAAATGATTTTAATCCTTGGCCACGTTTCATATGTCTATTTCCAGTAAAACATAATATATCAAATACTTTCATGATACGTTCTTCTTGATCATTCATTTCACTGCGGTCAATCCTGTATCTTCCTACATATACATACCGATTGTAATTACCGTTTTTATAAACACTTTTATAACCACTATTGGAAATCGGATGATTTCTGACCATACCAATACCAGTTATTTTATTTGTATCATTGTTCATTTCTAAAATGAAGAGAACTGTATCCATCGGTATTTGTTGACTAATTGGGTCGGGCGCACAATATATACATCCTATGTTTGGATTTTTTGTGCGAAAGTTCATGTTTTCTTGAAATGTTTCATTATTGAAACGGGATGTAAGTAAAAACCGGCGTAATTGTTGTTTGTAATTGTTAACGTGCTGTTTATGAATTTTTGTATCGGTATTGTTCATTTATTTAGTAAAATACTATTTGTATAACGAATCTTTTTCAATTTTTTGTATATTATATATTTTTATAATAGTAAAAAATAATGAGATAAAATAGATACATTATATAATAATTACAAGTAAAAATGCCCAATAAAGAACTTCAACATCATGTAATAAATATAGAAGATCTTTTTGTATCGTCGTCGTCAGATGAATCTGATGATATTCGTTTTATACAAACCTCACCGATTAATATAAATCATAACAACGATATAAAAATTGAAAACATAGCAGGTGAACACTCACTTATTGAGTATACAAAACAACATTTTAATGCAAATATAAGACATAATGATAGTGATGATTTTTCTATTTTTAAATACAACGAACATTATTATTGTAGCGATAGTCCAATTACCATGTCAAATAATAATAGTGACGATGGAAATGACGACGATGAAAAAGAATCATCTTCAAAATATAGAAAAATAACATATGATGAAATGGAAAAAATAATAATCAACAATTATGATAATGACAACAAATATTCAAATGAATTGGATATACTTATTACATATTTGAAAGGACAAAAAGTGCTATATACATATTCAAATCGAATAACGCGATGGAAATTAAATATGCTAACAATACCGTCACTTGTTTTTACGGCATCCATCGCTATTTTTTCTCCTTTTATGCAAAATTTTGAATGGAGTATTGAGTTAATTTGTGTATTAAATGGATTGATAACATTGTTGATATCATTAGTCAATTATTTAAAATTGGAATCAACTGCGGAAATTTATTTGAATTTTGCAAATCAGTTTGACAAATTAGAAACATCGATGGAATTTACAAGCAATTCAATTGCATTTATTGAAAATGAAAAAGAAAAGAAGGAATTGGTTCTCAAAAAGATGAAAGAAATTGAGAAAAAAATTACTGACATGAAAGAAGCAAACAATATATTGATTCCGGGAGAATTGAAGATATTGTTTCCGGTTATTTTTAATATTAATATTTTCTCATTTATTAAAAAAATAGAACTCTCCAAAAAGAATTTGATTATGAAATTAAAAAATACAAAAAATGAAATCAATTATATTTTATATAAGTATGGTGTTGAACAATCGATTCGTCAAAAAAATAGGCTCGATTTTTTATCGGATTCAAAAGAAAAATTAAAATTGGAGCTAAATCATTACAATAATGCATATAGTTACATCGATACTATATTTTTTCATGAAACATATTATGGTGAAAAATTACCCATTCTGTATATGTATTTATGTTGTTGTTGTTGTAATTGTAAACAAACATACGAAACAATGAAAAATAAAAATCCAGTAGTAGATGAATATTTACAATTTATATTGCATCCATAGATTTCGTTTTTGTAGGTTTTCAAAGTTTATTCACATTATTTATAAATTTTGTGCAAATCCAATACCATGGCTCATTATAGACAATTTTTATAGTTTTATCATTCATGATAGTTTCGTAAATATATTTTGCTAATTCATTTTCCATATTCAAATTAATATTCAAAATAATACGTTTGTTATTACAATCATTATGTATTGGAATTTCACGAATATAATCAATATATCCAATATTTAATTTATGAAATATTTGTAAAATGTATTTTTTGTTGGTATTGACATCCATTTTTGGAACGCATAGTGAAATTTTTTCTATATTGCTCATTTATTTATTATTATCAGATTAATAATAAATAAAATCAATTTTTTCATTTTATAAAATCAAAATTAATATTAATTATTTGAATACTCAAATTGAATGAAACAAAATAAAATTATTTTTAATAAATAGATATATTGTTATAATACCAAATAAATTATTTAGAAATAAATTAAATATATAAATACTTATATACGCCATGTCATCAAGTGAATATACGTTGATGAAAAAATATGTACATGCAAATGCGAACGTAAACGCAAACGCAAATGCAAATACAAATTGTGATAATAATGCAAATAATGGAATATATACAAATATTTGCACCACAACAAATCGGGGTGTTACGGAAATCCGTGCAATTGGTAATACTGGAATAACAGGAATTACTGGCGTTACTGGACCAACTGGACATGGTGAACGATATACAAGTATCATAAGAGAACGAATAAGTAAAACAAACTTATTAAATGATACACTTTTTTTGATTAAAATTGAACCAAATTTATCATATCATATTGGCGATAAGGTTTCTGTGAGAACTATTGAAAAAAATATACATAATGATTATCAAGGATTTTTAGGAGAGGTAAATAGTTATGTTTCTTCCACAGGAGAATTAATTTTAACTAATATACAAGATATAACTAATTCATTTGATAATGATGTATATGATTACAGGGTAAGTTTGAATAATATAGGTAGTACTGGGTATACCGGTATAACCGGACCAACCGGGCCAGGCGAACGGTATAGATGTATAAAAAAATTCACTATTTTGACTTCTGATTTGAAATTTGATAGTCAAATAAACATTTTCATTGATCCTGGATTGGCATATTATAGTGGCGATAATGTTTCAGTAATATCACAGGATAGAAATTCATCCGGTGTTATACAAAAATTTCAAGGTGAAGTAAAAAGTTATTCAGTTGATACTGGTAGAATGGTAATAAAAAATATTACAGGCGTTACTGACAATTTTGATGATGATGAATATACATATAGAATAAATTTGAATTATATTGGTACTACAGGTCCTATCGGAGAGACTGGTCCTGCTGGAAAAGAAGGACAAACAGGTCCTGCTGGTCCTGCTGGTCGTGATGGTTCTATTGGTCCTGCTGGTGTTGCGGGTCCTGCTGGTGTTGCTGGTCCTGCTGGTCTTGCTGGTCCTGCTGGTCCTGCTGGTCGTGATGGTGCTGTTGGTCCTGCTGGTCCTGCTGGTGCAGTTGGACGTGATGGTGCAGTTGGACGCGATGGTGCAGTTGGACCGGCTGGTCCTGCTGGTCCCGCTGGTGCAGTTGGTCCTGCTGGTGCTGCTGGTCGAGATGGCCCAGCCGGTCGTGATGGTGCTGCTGGTCCTGCGGGTCGTGATGGTGCGGTTGGTCCTGCGGGTGCTATTGGACCAGCCGGCGCTGCTGGTCCTGCTGGTGTTGCTGGTCCTGCTGGTGCTGCTGGTCCGGCCGGTGCTACTGGTGCTGCTGGTCCTGCGGGTGCAGTAGGTAAAACTGGTCCTGCGGGTGCAGTAGGTAAAACTGGTCCTACCGGTGTTACTGGTCCGGCAGGAAGTTCATCTAATACTGGTTCGACTGGTTATACTGGTCCTACTGGGTATACTGGTCCTACTGGTGTAGCTGGTTTTGCAACAAATACAGGCGCAACAGGTTCTACTGGTTACACTGGTGTAACTGGTTGTACAGGTGAAACTGGTTATACTGGACCTACTGGTGTAACCGGTTATACTGGTCCTACGGCTAATACTGGCCCTACTGGTACTATTGGACAGACCGGAACAACTGGACCTACCGGTTTTACTGGTCAAACTGGTAGAACTGGTCCTACTGGTCAAACCGGTAGAACTGGCCCTACTGGTCAAACCGGTTCCACTGGTCTTACTGGTGAAACTGGTAATACTGGTTCGACTGGTGAAAGTGGTAATACTGGTGAAACTGGTAATACTGGTAATACTGGTCCTACTGGAAGAACTGGTCCTACTGGTCCTACTGGAAGAACTGGTCCTACTGGTCCTACTGGAAGAACTGGTGCAACTGGAAGAACTGGACCTACCGGTGAAACTGGTAATACTGGTGGTACGGGTCCTACTGGTTCTACTGGTCCTACTGGTTCTACTGGTGAAACCGGTAACACAGGTGAAACTGGTAATACTGGTCCTACGGCTAATACTGGTCCTACTGGTCCTACTGGAAGAACTGGTTCTACTGGTAGAACTGGACCGACTGGTACAACCGGTAGAACTGGACCGACTGGTCCAACTGGATTTACAGGTGAAACGGGTAATACTGGTGCAGCGGGCGATACTGGTGAAACCGGTGATACTGGTTATACTGGTGAGACAGGTAACACTGGTGGAACTGGTAATACTGGTTCTACTGGTATAACTGGTCCAACTGGTAGAACTGGTGCTACTGGTAGAACTGGTACTACTGGACCTACCGGTCGAACTGGCGCAACTGGTACTACTGGTAATACTGGTTCTACTGGTGAACCTGGTCCAACAGGTGATACTGGTGATACTGGTCCTACTGGTAATACTGGTACATTTGGGGGTCTTGTATTGAGTGATATTTTACCAGGAGGGTCAATAAATATGGTGTATGAAGGTACTACTGATGGTGTTGAAATATATAATTATTATTCAAATATCAATATTGGTTCGGTCGAAAGAGGATTCAATGAGATATATGTCAAAACATTGCGTATATCATCTAATACCTTGTATTTAGGACCATCTGCATCTTTATCTGCTAGTGATAGTGGGTCACTTGCATTGCCATCTGGTACAACCATTGGTGGTGTAAACACTGGTTTAATTACTATTGTAGGTAATAGAGATACATCGCATAATTTACCATATGATGCTGTAAAAAATGATGGATATATAGTTGAATTAAATTTATGGGTAGCGCAAATTGATAATCCAGGTTCATTAAATCCAACTAGTCAGAATTATCGTCCAGATGCATCATGGGTAAATGTAGGCGAGATTAAGGGTCCAGTAGGAGACCGTGGTCAAACCGGTAATACGGGTCCTACTGGTTTAGGTATTACAGGTCCTACCGGTCCTACTGGATATACTGGACCAGAAGGCACAGGACATACTGGATGCACTGGACCAATTGGTATAATGGGGCTAACTGGTCCTACTGGAATAACTGGTCCAACTGGAACAATAGGAGAAACTGGTAATACTGGACAAACAGGAGAAACTGGTAATACTGGTGAGACCGGCGAAACCGGTAATACTGGTAATACTGGTTCTACTGGTATAACTGGTCCTACTGGTAGAACTGGTCCTACTGGTAGAACTGGTACTACTGGTGCAACAGGTAGAACTGGTACTACCGGTCCTACTGGTTATACTGGTGGTACTGGTGAAAGTGGTAATACTGGTGAAACTGGTAATACTGGTGAAACTGGTAATACTGGTCCTACTGGTCCACGTGGTACTGGAAATACAGGACCGACTGGTAGAACTGGTCCCACCGGTCAAACTGGTAGAACTGGACCGACTGGTACAACTGGTATAACCGGTACAACTGGTATAACCGGAACAACTGGTATAACCGGAACAACCGGAACAACCGGAACAACCGGTGAAACTGGTAATACTGGTGAAACTGGTAATACTGGTAATACTGGCGCAACTGGTCATACTGGTCATACTGGTAGAACTGGTACTACTGGACCTACTGGTAGAACTGGTACTACTGGACAAACTGGTACTACCGGACAAACTGGTACTACTGGACAAACTGGTACTACTGGTAGAACTGGTCCTACTGGTCCTACTGGTTCTACCGGTGAGACTGGTAATACTGGTGAAACCGGTAATACTGGTGAAACCGGTGAGACTGGTAATACTGGTTCTACTGGTCCTACTGGTAACACTGGTTGTACTGGACCTACCGGTTACACTGGTCCAATAGGACCAGCTGGTTCAGCAACAAATACAGGTGCTACTGGTTCAACCGGAAGAACTGGTCCTACGGGTGTAACTGGTCCAGCTGGAACATCATCGAATACAGGTGCAACTGGACAAACTGGTAACACTGGTCCTACTGGTCCAGGAGGTGAAGCGTCTAATACGGGCGCAACAGGTTCAACTGGTATAACCGGACCAACAGGTACAACTGGTATAACCGGACAAACTGGTTCAACGGGTCAAACTGGTTCAACTGGAACAACTGGTACAACTGGTGCTACTGGTAGAACTGGTGTAACTGGTAATACTGGTGATATTGGACCAACTGGTAATACTGGTACAACTGGTACGACTGGTACAACTGGTGCAACTGGCATTACTGGTATAACTGGTACAACTGGTGCTACGGGTAGAACGGGTCCTACTGGAACAACTGGTCCTACTGGTAGAACGGGTCCTACCGGAGAAAGTGGTAATACTGGTGAAACTGGTAATACCGGTGAAACTGGTAATACTGGTGAAAGTGGTAATACTGGACCTACTGGTCCTACTGGACCTACTGGACCTACTGGTCCTACTGGACCTACTGGAAGAACTGGTCCTACTGGAAGAACTGGTCCTACTGGTGTAACTGGTGATATTGGAGAAACCGGTGAAACAGGTAATACTGGTTATACTGGTAATACTGGTTCTACTGGTAGAACTGGTGCAACTGGTACAACTGGTCCTACTGGTCCGGCTGGTTTTGCGACGAATACTGGTGCAAGTGGTCCTACTGGTAGAACTGGACCTACTGGTGTAACAGGTCCAGCTGGAACAGCATCTAATACAGGCGCTACTGGATATACTGGATATACTGGTGTAACAGGTCCAGCAGGTGATGCAGCCAATACAGGTGCAACTGGGTCAACTGGTCAGACTGGTTCTACTGGGCCTACTGGACAAACTGGTCAAACTGGTCAAACTGGACCTACTGGACCAATTGGAATGACTGGTACAACTGGATTCACTGGATCTACTGGTAATACTGGTGAAACTGGTAATACCGGTGAAACTGGTGAAACTGGTGAAACTGGTGAAACTGGTAATACTGGTGAAACTGGTAATACTGGTCCTACTGGCCCTACTGGTCCAACCGGTAGAACTGGACCAACTGGTCGAACTGGTACTACTGGACCTACTGGTCGAACTGGTACTACTGGTGAAACTGGTAATACTGGTGAAACTGGTAATACTGGTTCGAGTGGACCTACTGGTCAAACTGGACCGACTGGTCAAACTGGACCGACTGGTCAAACTGGTCCTACCGGTAGAACTGGTACTACTGGAATGACAGGTTCTACTGGTACTACTGGTCCAAGTGGTACTACTGGTTCTACTGGTACTACTGGTTCTACTGGTACTACTGGTTCTACTGGTACTACTGGTTCTACTGGGCCTACTGGTCAAACTGGTCCTACTGGTGCTACTGGTCCAGCTGGTTCAGCAACAAATACTGGTGCAAGTGGTTCTACGGGTGCTACTGGTGCTACTGGTGTAACTGGTCCAGCCGGAACAGCATCCAATACAGGTTCAACCGGAAATACGGGTCGAACTGGTCCTACTGGCCCAGCAGGTGATGCAGCTAATACAGGTGCAACAGGGTCAACTGGTCAAACTGGTTCTACCGGGCCTACTGGACAAACTGGACAAACTGGTCAAACTGGACCAACCGGACCAATTGGAATGACCGGTACTACCGGATTCACTGGTCCTACTGGTCAAACTGGTAATACTGGTGATAAAGGTGATACTGGACCAATTGGAATGACCGGTGCAACTGGATACACTGGTGAAACCGGTAATACAGGTCCTACTGGTTCTACTGGTAATACTGGTTACACTGGTCCTACTGGACCTACCGGACCTACTGGTGCAATTGGTGAAACTGGTGTTACTGGTTATACAGGAGAAAGTGGTTCTACTGGTGAAACTGGTAATACAGGTCCTACTGGTAATACCGGTCCTACTGGATTTACTGGACCTACTGGACCTACTGGTGAAACTGGTAATACTGGTAGAACTGGACCTACTGGTAGAACGGGTCAAACTGGACCTACTGGTGAAACTGGTAATACTGGTAGAACTGGACCAACTGGTAGAACTGGACCTACTGGTACTACTGGACCTACTGGTACTACTGGTCAAACTGGTCAAACCGGTGGAACTGGTGAAACTGGTAATACTGGTAATACTGGTTCAACAGGTGAAATTGGTGAAACTGGTCCTACTGGTTTCACAGGTGAAACTGGTAATACTGGTAATACTGGTATCACTGGTCCTACTGGTGCTACTGGATATACTGGTTTTACTGGACCTACTGGTAGAACTGGACCTACTGGTAGAACTGGACCTACTGGTACTACTGGTTCTACTGGTGAAACTGGTAATACTGGACCAACAGGACAAACTGGTCAAACTGGTACTACTGGTACAACCGGTTCTACTGGTACAACTGGTACAACTGGTACAACTGGTGTAACTGGTCCACCAGGGTTTTCGACAAATACAGGTGCTACTGGTTCAACGGGACCTACTGGATATACAGGTGTTACTGGTCCAGCAGGAACTTCATCCAATACAGGTGCAACTGGTCAAACTGGTAACAGCGGACCTACTGGTCCTGCTGGAACTGCATCTAATACTGGTGCTACTGGAACTACTGGTAGAACCGGTGCTACTGGAACTACTGGAACTACTGGTGCAACCGGTACAACGGGTTCAACTGGTAGAACCGGTGCAACAGGTGCTACTGGTGCAACTGGGTTTACAGGATATACTGGATATACAGGGTCAACTGGTGAAACTGGTAATACTGGTGAAACTGGTTATACTGGTGAAAGTGGTAATACTGGTCCTACTGGTCCGACTGGTAGAACTGGACCTACTGGTGTAACTGGTAATACTGGTAGAACAGGACCTACCGGTAGAACCGGGTCAACAGGTGTAACCGGTAATACAGGTGCAACTGGATTTACCGGTGAAACTGGTAATACTGGTGAAACTGGTAATACTGGTGAAACTGGTAATACTGGACCAACTGGTAATACTGGACCAACTGGTAGAATAGGTCCTACTGGTATAACAGGTTCAACCGGTATAACTGGGCCTACTGGAACTACTGGTCCTACTGGTATTACTGGTACTACTGGTCCTATTGGTGTAACCGGCAATACAGGTGCAACTGGATTCACTGGTGTTACTGGTAGAACTGGACCTACTGGTATAACTGGAAATACTGGTGCAACTGGATTTACAGGTGTGACTGGTGCAACCGGTGTAACAGGTAACACTGGTGCAACAGGTGTAACTGGATTTACCGGCGAAACTGGTAATACTGGTGTAACTGGTAATACTGGTGTAACTGGATTTACCGGCGAAACTGGAAATACTGGTGTAACTGGTACAACCGGCGAAACTGGTAATACTGGTGCAACTGGTACAACCGGTACAACTGGTGCAACTGGTACAACCGGTGCAACTGGTCCTACTGGTCTAGCAGGGAATGCTACTAATACAGGTGCAACTGGTTCAACTGGTTCAACTGGTTACACAGGTCCTACCGGACCAGGTGGAATTGCATCAAATACGGGTGCAACTGGTTATACTGGTGTCACTGGACCTACTGGTATAGCAGGGGTTGCTACAAATACTGGTGCAACTGGTATTACTGGTAATACTGGTAGAACAGGACCTACTGGTAGAACTGGTACAACTGGAACTACTGGTACAACTGGAACTACTGGAACTACTGGCGAAACTGGTAATACTGGGGTAACTGGTACAACCGGTGCAACTGGTACAACCGGTGCAACAGGTGAAACTGGTAATACTGGTACTACCGGTCCTACTGGTACTACTGGAACGACTGGTGAAACTGGTAATACTGGTACTACTGGTAGAACTGGTCCTACTGGACCAACTGGTACTACTGGTACTACTGGTACTACTGGAACGACTGGTGAAACTGGTAATACTGGTGTAACAGGTAATACAGGAGCAACTGGTTTTACAGGCGCAACTGGATATACAGGTGAAACTGGTAATACTGGTGAAACTGGTAATACTGGTGAAACTGGTAATACTGGTGAAACTGGTAATACTGGTAGAACAGGACCTACTGGACCTAGTGGAACAACCGGTCCTACTGGCAGAACAGGACCTACTGGTACTACTGGTACTACTGGAACAACCGGTCATACAGGTGAAACTGGTAATACTGGTGAAACTGGTAATACTGGACCTACTGGTCCTACTGGACCAACCGGTCCTACCGGTGAAACTGGTAATACTGGACCTACTGGTAGAACGGGAACAACTGGTAGAACAGGTCCTACCGGAATAACAGGTATTACTGGTCCTACTGGTCCTACTGGTACTACTGGAATAACTGGTAATACTGGTACAACGGGTCCTACCGGTACAACGGGTCCTACGGGAATTACTGGCAACACAGGCGCAACCGGGTTTACTGGTTATACTGGACAGACTGGTCCTACGGGAATTACTGGCAACACAGGCGCAACCGGGGTTACTGGTTATACTGGTGAATCTGGTGCAACTGGTAATACTGGTACTACTGGAATAACTGGTCCTACTGGTACAACGGGTCCTACTGGTGTAACTGGTACTGCTGGTAAAACTGGTCCTACTGGTGAAACTGGTAATACTGGTGAAACTGGCAATACTGGTGAAACTGGTAATACTGGTACTACTGGAATAACTGGTCCTACTGGTACAACGGGTCCTACTGGTATAACTGGTACTGCTGGTAAAACTGGTCCTACTGGTGAAACTGGTAATACTGGTCATACTGGTCCTACTGGTGTAACTGGTACTGCTGGTAAAACTGGTCCTACCGGTGAAACTGGTAATACTGGTACTACTGGAATAACTGGTCCTACTGGTACTACTGGTACTACTGGTACTACTGGTACTACTGGGCCTACTGGTACTACTGGTCAAACTGGGCCTACTGGTCCTACCGGTGAAACTGGTAATACAGGTCCTACTGGTCCTACTGGTCAAACTGGGCCTACTGGACAAACTGGGCAAACTGGACAAACCGGTCCTACTGGTGCAACCGGACCAACTGGTACAACAGGTACAACCGGACCAACTGGTACAACAGGTACAACCGGACCAACTGGTCAAACTGGTACTACTGGTCCTACTGGGCAAACTGGTCCTACTGGTACTACTGGTCCTACTGGTATAACAGGTACAACTGGTCAAACAGGTCCTACTGGAACAAGAGGACAAACTGGTTCCCCTGGTGACAAATTTTTAACATATACAAGTTCAGCCTACAATATTGCAACTGAATTATCATCTTCAAATTTTGTGGACTCATCATACATTGAATTAAACGTTGGAATAGAATTAGCATATATTACTGGTAACTCAGTACTATGTATAAGTCAGTCAAATCCGTTGAACCGATTTGAGGCAACTGTAAAATCATATAATTATAATACAGGAGTTATTCAACTAACCGGTATTACAAATAAAAAAGGTGACTTATCGATTAGTTCAATTTATAATGTTAATTTGGATGGCATAGATGGTCCTACTGGAACAACCGGACCTACTGGACCTACCGGTTACACTGGTGCAACTGGTATATCTGGTGATAAATTTTTGACAAAAACTGTAACTACTTATAATGTTTCAGTGATGTTGCGCGATAGTTCAAATGTAACATTCACAGTTGCAGTTGGGTTATCATATATAACAGGAAATTCAGTAGTATGTATAAATAAAGATAATGCATTAAACAGATTTGAAGGAACCATATCATCATATAATTCAGATGTAGGTACGTTAGTTATAACCGGAGTGACGAATATTAAAGGAGATTTATCTAATAATGCATATTACAATGTAAATTTGGATGGCATAGATGGACCTACTGGTTATACTGGACCTACTGGACCTACCGGTTCAACTGGTGTTACTGGTATTACTGGTACTACTGGTACTACTGGTACTACTGGCATTACTGGTACTACTGGTCCTATTGGTCCTACTGGTGTTACTGGTTATAGTGGTCCTACTGGTAATACTGGTACTACTGGTACTACTGGTACTACTGGTACTACTGGTACTACTGGTACTACCGGAAATACAGGTGTTACTGGCATTACTGGTACTACTGGTACTACTGGACCTACTGGACCTACTGGTACTACTGGACCTACTGGTGTTTCTGGTGATGTATTCAATACACAAACAACTACATCAGTATCTTTATCAAATGCAGAACTTGTAGATAACTTACAATTAACGATATCTTCACAACTATCCTATATACAAGGAAATGCAATTTTTATAATAGATTCCGCAACATCTACAAAATATTTCACAGCAACTGTATCAAGCTATAATAAAAATACAGGTGTATTAATTCTTCGTAATATTTCAAGTGTGAATGGTTTTACAAACGGTCAATACTATAATTACGTATGGAATGTAAATTTGAATTCAGTAGGACCAACCGGATTTACTGGTAGAACAGGTACAACTGGACCTACTGGACATACTGGTAATACAGGTATTACTGGTGCTACTGGTGCAACTGGTTATACTGGACGCACTGGTGAAACTGGTAATACAGGTGTTACTGGTCCTACTGGTGTTACTGGTTACACTGGACCTACTGGACCTACTGGTATTACAGGAAATACAGGTGTTACTGGTGTTACTGGCCCAACTGGTCCTACTGGTATTACAGGAAATACAGGTGTTACTGGCCCTACTGGCCCTACTGGACCTACTGGCCCAACTGGTCCTACTGGTATTACCGGAAATACAGGAAATACAGGTGTTACTGGTGTTACTGGCCCAACTGGTCCTACTGGTATTACAGGAAATACAGGTGTTACTGGCCCTACTGGACCTACTGGTCCTACTGGCCCAACTGGTCCTACTGGTATTACAGGAAATACAGGTGTTACTGGCATTACTGGACCTACTGGTCCTACTGGAATGACTGGTTCTACTGGTACTACTGGTGCTACTGGTCCAGTTGGACCAATAGGTAGTACAGGTTATACTGGTTATACTGGATTTACAGGTGCAACAGGTATCGCAGGAGATATATTCAATACAAAAACGACAACATCTGTATCTTTATCAAATGCACAACTTGTAGATAATTTATCATTGACAGTATCACCTCGTCTTTCATATATACAAGGAAATACAGTATTTGTAATAGATTCATCAACATCTACAAAATATTTTGCAGCAACTGTTTCAAGTTACAATATAGATACTGGTGTATTAATTCTTCGTAATATTTTTAATACTAATGGTTTTATAAATGACCAATCTTATAACTATATATGGAATGTTAATTTGAATTCAGTTGGACCAACTGGATTTACTGGAACTACCGGTCGCACCGGTTCAACTGGTTGCACTGGTGAATCTGGTAATACTGGACCTACTGGATCTACTGGACGTACTGGTACTACTGGTACTACTGGTACAACAGGTCCTACTGGACCTACTGGGCCTACTGGCCCTAGTGGTCAGACTGGCCCTACTGGTCAGACTGGCACAACTGGTTCTACCGGTCCTACTGGTCCTACCGGTCCTACTGGTCCTACCGGTCCTACTGGTAACACGGGTGTTACTGGCTACACTGGTCCTACTGGCCCTACTGGTCAGACTGGCACAACTGGTTCTACCGGTCCTACTGGTCCTACCGGTCCTACTGGTCCTACCGGTCCTACTGGTCCTACCGGTAATATTGGTAACACTGGTGTTACTGGTTACACGGGGCCTACCGGACGCACAGGAACAACTGGTACTACTGGTTGCACTGGTGAATCTGGTAACACAGGTTCTACTGGTCCTACTGGCCCTACTGGTCAGACTGGCACAACTGGTTCTACCGGTCCTACTGGTCCTACCGGTCCTACTGGTCCTACCGGTCCTACTGGTCCTACTGGTAATATTGGTAACACTGGTGTTACTGGTTACACTGGTCCTACCGGACGCACAGGAACAACTGGTACTACTGGTTGCACTGGTGAATCTGGTAACACAGGTCCTACTGGTCCTACTGGGCGAACTGGCCAAACTGGTCAAACTGGCACAACTGGTATTACTGGACCTACTGGACCTACTGGTACTACTGGTGTAACCGGTGATATTGGTATGACAGGAAATACTGGTGTAACAGGAACAACTGGTCGAACTGGACAAACTGGTACTACTGGTTGCACTGGTGAATCTGGTAACACAGGTCCTACTGGTCCTACTGGACGAACTGGCCAAACTGGTCAAACTGGCACAACTGGTATTACTGGACCTACTGGTCCTACTGGACCTACCGGTGTAACCGGTGATATTGGTATGACAGGAAATACTGGTGTAACAGGAACAACTGGTCGAACTGGACAAACTGGTACAACTGGTACAACTGGTATTACTGGTCCTACTGGTCCTACTGGTCCTACTGGTCCTACTGGTGTAACCGGTGATATTGGTATGACAGGAAATACTGGTGTAACAGGAACAACTGGACGTACAGGGACAACTGGATGCACCGGTGAATCTGGTAACACTGGACCTACTGGACCTACTGGACGAACTGGACAAACTGGTACTACTGGTTGCACTGGTGAATCTGGTAACACAGGTCCTACTGGTCCTACTGGAAGAACTGGTCAAACTGGACCTACTGGTCCTACTGGTCCTACTGGACTTACTGGTACTACTGGACCTACTGGTACTACAGGTTGCACCGGTGAATCTGGTAATACTGGTCCTACTGGTCCTATTGGAAGAACTGGTACAACTGGCCCTACCGGACAAACTGGTACTACTGGTACTACTGGACCTACTGGTACTACTGGTACTACTGGTACTACTGGTGTAACTGGTGATATTGGTATGACAGGAAATACTGGTGTAACCGGTACAACTGGAAGAACTGGACAAACTGGTACTACCGGTACTACCGGTACTACCGGTACTACTGGTCCTACGGGTATCACCGGACAAACTGGTATTACGGGTAATACGGGTCCTACTGGCCCTACTGGCCCTACTGGCCCTACTGGCCCTACTGGTAGTACAGGAAATACTGGAATAACAGGCCCTACTGGTATTACTGGTTATACTGGTATTACTGGTTCTAGTGGTAATACAGGAAATACTGGAACAACAGGTACAACCGGTACTACTGGCCCTACTGGTGACTTGGGTCCTACTGGTGTATCTGGAACAACTGGTCCTACTGGTGTATCTGGTGATAAGTATAATACACAAATACAAGGATTAACAACATTTAGTTATAATACACTTTCTACTGGATTACAATTTTATATTGAAATTGGATTAGCATATATACCAGGTAATACAATTGTTATAGTTGATTCAACTTGGTATAAAAGACGTTTTACTGCTACGGTTAAATCATATAATGGTACCTCTGGTCAAATGGTATTAGATAGTATAATAGACATATATGAATTTGATTCATATTATATAGATACATCAATAAATTACGTTTCTTATACAAGAATATGGAATGTCAACTTAAATGCTCTTGGAAATACTGGTCCTACTGGTATTACAGGTCCTACTGGTATTACAGGTCAAACTGGTCCTACTGGTAGAACTGGACCTACTGGTAGAACTGGTCCTACTGGTCCTACTGGAATTATTGGTCCAACCGGTTTTACCGGACCTACTGGTGTAGGCGGACAAGCAACAAATACAGGTGCAACCGGTATCACGGGTACAACAGGTCCAGTTGGAGATATCGGACCAACAGGAACATCTGGACCTACCGGTGACTACGGTGCGACTGGTCCTACTGGTGTTACCGGTACCACGGGTCCGAGTGGAGACATCGGACCTACCGGAATTAGTGGAAATACCGGTGTTACTGGACCTACTGGACCATATGGAACTGGATTTACTGGATGCAGTGGTCCAACTGGGCGAACAGGTCCTACTGGTCCTACCGGTCCTACTGGTCCTACCGGTCCTACTGGTGTTACTGGAATAACCGGAACAACCGGTACTACTGGAACAACCGGTACTACTGGTCCTACTGGTGTTACTGGAATAACCGGACCAATTGGTGTTACTGGTAATACTGGCGTTACTGGTCCTACTGGTAGAACAGGAGCAACAGGTATTACTGGTAATACTGGAATCACTGGAACAACAGGAACAACTGGTCCAGCAGGAACCGGGTTCACAGGACCTACTGGTATAACCGGAACAACGGGAACAACTGGTCCAGCAGGAACCGGGTTCACTGGACCTACTGGTATAACTGGTACTACTGGTACTACTGGTGCAACTGGTAATACAGGTCCTACTGGACCTACTGGTACTACTGGTATTACTGGCGCAACAGGTACTACTGGTTCAACAGGACCTCCTGGTGATTATGGATATACTGGTGATACTGGTACATTTGGCGGTCTTTCTTTGACAGATATTTTACCAGGTGGAACATTGAATCTAGTATCTCAAAAAAATGGAGATGTAAAATATTATACAAATATTAATATTGGTTCATTAGAAAGAGGATTTAATGAAATACATGCAAGATCATTGTATATATCAGATTCTACTTTATATTTGGGAACACAAGGTTCAATTTCATCAAGTGCAAATGGTACAATAGCTTTACCTGTTGGAACAACAATTGGTGGTGTAAATTCTGGATTGATTTCAATTAACGGAATAAAAGATAGTTCTTACAATTTACCATACGACGCTTCAAAAAATTCTGGGTATTTGATTGGTTACAATTTATGGGTATCTCAAATTGAATATCCAGGGTCTCTTGACCCAATGAATGTAAATTATAGAGCAGATGCATCATGGGTTGATATTGGTGAAATAAAGGGTCCAATTGGTGATAGAGGACCCACCGGTTTAACTGGACCAACTGGTATTACTGGTCCTACTGCTGATACTGGTCCTACTGGTATAACTGGCCCACCCGGAACAGGATATACTGGTGCAACTGGTATCACTGGAACAACTGGTATTACTGGAACAACTGGTATTACTGGTCCTACTGGTATAACTGGTATTACTGGACCAACGGGTGAAATAGGTATGACAGGTGTTACTGGTTATACAGGAACTACTGGACAAACCGGTGCAACTGGATGTACTGGCGATTATGGTGCTACCGGGCCTACTGGAATTACTGGTGCAACAGGTATTACTGGCGCAACAGGTATTACTGGACCAACTGGCATAACTGGTATAACTGGTGTAACTGGTACAACTGGAATAACCGGACCAACTGGTATTACCGGAAATACAGGTTCTATTGGTGTAACTGGTAATACCGGAACAACCGGTGTAACTGGAACAACTGGATGTACTGGTGATTATGGAGCAACAGGTCCTACGGGTGTATCTGGACCAACTGGATATACCGGAACAACTGGACCAATCGGTATAACAGGTCCTACCGGAGCAAGTGGATATACTGGACCAACTGGTCAAACTGGTAATACAGGTATAACTGGTCCTACTGGTGCAACTGGGCGAACTGGACCTACTGGTCGAACTGGCGCAACTGGTCGAACTGGTCCTACTGGTCCAATGGGTCCAAGTGGAACACCTGGTCAAGCAACAAATACAGGTGCTACGGGTTCTACTGGTCAAACTGGTACAACAGGTCCAGCAGGTAATTCAACAAATACTGGTGCTACTGGCACAACAGGTGTAACTGGTGTTACGGGTGTAACTGGTGTTACGGGTGTAACGGGTCCACCTGGTGTTTCAGGACCAACTGGTGTCACTGGTGTCACTGGTGTTACAGGTCCAGCCGGTGTTGCTTCAAATACTGGTGCTACCGGTTACACTGGTATTACTGGTCCAACTGGTGTAGGTGGCCAAGCAACAAATACCGGTGCAACTGGTTCAACTGGTACTACTGGTTTAACTGGCCCAACTGGTATACCTGGTTCTGCTACAAACACTGGTGCAACTGGTCCTACTGGAAGTAGTCCATGGATTTCAAATGGTTTAGACCAGTATTATTCACAAGGTAATGTTGCTCTTGGTAAAAACACAGCATCTTATACATTAGATATTAGTGGTTCTCTACAAGTTAGTCAAATTACAAGACTAAATAGAATAAGTGAACAAGTTGTAAACTTTACATCTGGTGTCAATTCAAATCTTGCTACCGGAACATCACTTATTCTCGATTATGCATTTGGTGGTGTATTTTATATAAATACTACATATACCGACGCTTTATCTTCACCATTCAATTTATATATAGTAAATTTGAATACAGCAGGTGATATATATAGAAGTTTCACTGTTACTTTAATGATGGATATAAATATTAATCCAACATTTGCCAATCAAATATATGTAAGTTCAAATTTAACTGTTGGAAACGTTGCATATACACCCGGTTATTTGAATGGAACCGTATCTGTAAATGGTGCGGCAACAACGGTTGTTCAATCATTTACAATTATTTATACAAATGGTGTATGGAGAATATTAACATCTGTAAACAGTTATTTTTAATAGTGTATTTAATTGACCCATTTGTATTTTTGTAAACTACAAAAAAATAAATTATTTTATAATTTATTTTTATAACTATTTTAGAAAAATATACACTATATATATAATGCCATATTCTATTCGAAAAGTGAGTAAGCGTCCATGTTACCGTGTTTATAACAAAAGAACTAAAAAAACGTTTGCAAAATGCGCAACCAGAAAAAATGCTGAAAAACAAGTTCGTCTTTTACGTGCATTAGAGTATAACAAAAACTTTGTTCCAAATGCAAGACGACGCACCCAAAAAAAATAAAATATAAAACATTATTTTTGAGAACTTTTTCATGAAGGTTCTCAAAAACTTCGTCAAACAATAAAATAAAATTGTTTATTTTCTATTTTGTTGAATATATACAAACATTTCGAGAACCTAGAATATTTATAAGTAAAAATATATAAAAATACATAGATATTTTACTGAAATGTCATATCAGGTGAAAAACGTAGATGTAGATGTATACAATTATAAAAAATATTTTTGTTTCGATAAAACAGACATAGAAGTATGTTCTCAATATATCAATGAAAATACATTCAATATTATTGTAAGAAGAATCGATTCAAATCAAGGATGGGGTGATGATATTCAAGTATTGGTTTATTATAGAGAACAACAATATTCACAAATTGTTGAAATTGGTTCATCGCAAGAACATGAAAAAATAGTAGAAATTGTAACTGATTTTGTTATTCATCCGTCCGATGTTCTGGTTAATAAAACTCCCATATACAATTTGATTCCTTTTCCTGAATATATGTTGACTTCAAGAGAAGAATTCAATGATGTTTTCTCATCAGATATAGTATTATTACCGAGTTCTATGTATGCAATCGGATTGTCTCAAAATGGATGTGTATATATTTATAACGAAATACATAGTAATTATTTTATGATAGAAGATTGCGTTCGTCATATAATACGTATTGCTTTGACATTTACAGAACACCGACATTTTTATTTTGTAATAAGTGCATATGACGGATATATGGAGGGTCATTATAACAATGTTCGCACAATACCCAGACAAATTGGGGATACTGAATATTCAAATAAACCGATTGTTTTATTAGAAAATGAAAACGAGTATGCGGTTTTACATAATAAATTATATGTAATTGCCCAGGCAAATCATAAAGGTATGCCTTATGTTTTGGATGTAGTTGACCGTCATTATTTTTATCACAATTTATATAATCCATTTCGTTCTTATCATCGCGGTATTCCGTTCTCAAAAAAGGAGAACAAAATTGTTTTTGGAGGACAAGACCGGGGAGGTAAACACAATTTCGTTAATAGACGAGATATTGAAATGTCACAGCGTCATTATTTTAGAAGTGACGCAGTATCCAAAGAGAACATTGTTTATGAAGGGTGGATAGACCGATATGATATGGTGAATTATAAATATATATTGGATATTGATGGTAATTCTGCAACCTGGGATGCTACTGCTTGGAAATTGAATTCTGGGTCGGTTATTTTCAAAACGGAATCTGTATGGCGTCAATGGTTTCATGATCAGTATTTACCAGATGTACATTATATTGAAATAAAAGATGATTTTTCCAATTTACAAGAAAAATTTCATTGGTGTGAGAACCATCCAGAAGAATGCGAAATTATGATAAATAATTGCAAAGATTTATTTCAAAAGGTCTACAAATATGTGAATATTATGGAACATACTCGAAAAATTATAGAAAAAATAGTTGAATAAATAGATATAAATGTTTGTATTCTATGTATTCTATATATTATTATGAAAGTTCTCGTATACGGCGGAAAAGGATGGATTGGAGAACAATTTGTAGAAATTTTACAAAGTTCTCAAATAGACCATGTTTGTGGAATTGCACGCGTGGATAATGACGCGGATTTGATGAATGAAATCGAGAACATAAACCCAACTCATATTATTTCATTTATTGGGAGAACCCATGGAAAAATAGGGGATAAAATATACCCAACAATTGATTATTTGGAAGAAAAAGGGAAATTATTGGAGAACGTTCGCGATAATCTATATTCTCCATTATTACTTTGTGAAATATGTAGAAATAAAAACATCCATTTTACTTATTTAGGTACTGGATGTATTTTCAAATATGATGAATTTGAGAACAATCCAAAAAGTGTTGGATTTCAAGGTTTTTTTGAATGTTCTCAACCTAACTTTTTTGGTTCATCTTATTCAATTGTAAAAGGATTCACTGATAGATTATTACATTTATACAGTGCAACCGCTTTGAATTTGAGAATACGTATGCCTATTACCGGAAAAAAGAACCCGCGAAATTTCATTACAAAAATAACAAGTTATGAAAAAATATGTTCTATTTACAATTCTATGACTGTTTTACCAGAAATATTACCTTATGTTCTCGATATGATGAAAAAAAAACAGACCGGAACAGTCAATTTAACCAATCCTGGTCTAATCAGTCATAATGAAATATTGCAAATGTATCGTGATATTGTCGACCCTACATTCACTTGGCAAAATTTTTCCGAAGAGGAACAACGTCAGATATTGGCATCTGATCGTTCGAATAATTATTTAAACACCACATTATTAGAATCATTGTACCCAGAAATCAATAATATAAATGACGCTGTTTATAATTGCTTGGTCGAATATAAAGATTCTATATCAAAAAATGAATAATTAAAATGTATATAAACCTATTTTATAATATAGTTGAGAGTTATATTATCAAATACAACACACAATGAGTGGATTAGTCGAAATGTCAGAGGAACAAAAAATCATTCTCGAAAATCTCAAAAGTGGACAAAACTGTGTCATTGACGCCATTGCCGGCTCTGGTAAAAGTACAACTATTTTATCCATTTCACGAGAACTTGCGCATAAAAGTGTTCTCCAAATGACATACAATTCTATGTTACGCCACGAAGTAAAAGAAAAGACCAAATTGTACAATATCAAAAATATCAAAGTCCATACATTTCACAGTTTAGCAGTTGAATATTACATGTTGAGTGCACATACAGACACATCATTGCGATATATTTTACATAATCAATTACCGGCCCGTATTTCAATTCCAAAATATGATTTAATTGTATTGGACGAAGCGCAAGATATGACGTTTTTGTATTTCAGATTGATGGTGAAATTCATTAATGATATGGGAACACCTTTCCAATTATTAGTATTGGGTGATTATAAACAAGGTCTCTATGAATTTAAAGGCGCGGATACGCGGTTTTTGACACTTGCATCAGATATTTGGAAAAATCATCCTCTTTTGTTGAACAAAGAGTTCTCATATAGTTCATTAAGTATGTCTTATCGCATTACACAACCGATTGCGGATTTTGTAAATAATGTATTATTGGGAGAACAACGTATGTTTGCATGTAGAAATGGAGAACCTGTACAATATTATCGTCAATCCCGTATGAATACAGAACGTTTTGTTATTTCTCAAATTACACAATTGTTAGAAAATGGTGCAAAACCGAGTGATATTTTTGTATTGGGTTCGTCAGTGAAACGACCCAATAGCAATATACGTAAAATGGAGAACGCATTGGTGGCGAATAATATACCGTGTCATGTTCCCATGATTGAAGGTGATAAAATAGATGAACGAGTTATTGATGGAAAAGTGGTGTTCTCAACATTTCATTCTGTAAAAGGTAGACAACGTAAATATACGTTTATTATAGGATTCGACAATAGTTATTATTATGACGCGAAACGTGCGTCCAGAGAAGAATGTCCAAATACATTGTATGTAGGTTGTACGCGTTCTACGCATGGTTTGTATTTATTAGAGAAGAATGATTTTGATACCGATAGACCGCTGGATTTTTTGAAAATGAATCATCATCAGATGAGAACCCAACCATATATTCAATTTCGAGGAATACCTCAATCCATTTTTTATGAAAAAAAAATAGACAAACAAAGTGAATCGGCGACCCCAATATTCAATATCACACCCACAGAACTTATCAAATTTATTCCCGAGGCGGTTATCGACGAAGTTTCGCCTATTTTGGATAGAATTTTTATCAAAGAAACCAATTCGGAATATATTGAGCTTGAAATGCCAACTGTGCTCAAAACGCGCAAAGGATTTCATGAAGATATTAGTGATTTAACTGGTATTGCAATTCCATCTATGTATTATGACTATATTCAAAAGAAATACAATAATGATACGGCGCCTATTTTGTATACCATGATACAACATAATATTATTGATATGAAAGAGAACGAACATAAGTATTTGAAAAACATTATCAATGAATTGCCAGAAACATGTCAAATGGCGGGTGATTATTTGTATATGGCGAACATATACGTTGCAACACAAGAACGTCTTTATTTTAAATTAAAACAGATTGAAAAATGTGATTATAATTGGTTATCGGAATCCATCGTTTATGATTGTTTGAAAAGATTTGAAGAAATCATTGGTGTAGAATGTAAAACGAGAATACCGGTGTTTGAACAATCTTTGATAGATTATTCTATGCATGAAGAACATCAAGATATCGATGCTGTTTTAAAACCATTTTTTCAAGATGAGAATATCAATTTCCGTTTTTCCGCTCGATTGGATTTAGTTACCGAAATTAGTGTTTGGGAATTGAAATGTACGACCCGAATCACGATTGACCATTTATTACAAACCGTTATTTATGCTTGGTTATGGCGAATTATTATTGATGATCATGAGAACCCGCGAACAATTCGTATATTAAATATAAAAAGTGGAGAACAATATAGATTAGATGCAACTATGGAAGAATTAACACAAATTGTGGTCGGACTTTTGAAAAGCAAATATACAGAGCAGAAGCTGAAAAATGATGAAGAATTTATTGAAGAATGCAATGGCATTATGTAAAACGAAGTAACTGGGTAAAACGAAGTAACTGGGTAAAACGAAGTAACAGGGTAAAACGAAGTAACAGGGTAAAACGAATTACGAAGTACTTAGAAAAATATCATACAAATAACCTATGATATTTTTATTTTTTTATAAAAACTACAACAAGATAAAACTAAAAGTAATAAGTAGCAAAATTTTCAATATTGTATGTTTTTAATGGATTAATGTTTGTTACATTTGTAAAATTACCGAAAACATATAAATCATTTGTAATATTATTAAAATTAATTGAATTCACATTAGCATTTAAATCGGTATATCTTGTACTTCCAAGACGCAACCATGTATTTGTTGGAAAGTTCAATGAAGCTATATATTTAATATTTAAAGCATTATTTGAACTATCGTATACAGTAGTAAAATCACCACCTATGTGTAATTTATAATTTACGTCATCAAATGCGATTCTTCTAACAATACCATTTGTTCCGTTGTTACTTGCATCGGTAGAACCTAATCTACCCCATTTTTTGGTATTCGTATTATAAACTGCCAAATAATTTACGGAAAGATTACTATTACTAGTGTCAAATACATTTGTAAATGAGCCGGCAATATAAATTAATCCTGTATTTCCATCAAATTTCATATCCAATACTTCGCCATTGACTCCTCCCCAAGTAGGTGTGTCTATATCTAACCAAACATTATTTGATATATCATATGCTACAAAATTTGGAGAAAATACATTTACGCGATTATTATCACTTGCTTTTGTAAATTTACCACCAACGTATAAAATATTTTGATTTGTGTCCATGGTAAACACATTTGGAACTCCGTCTAACCCATTATTGTTATTATTTCCAAATTGTTTCATTGTTGCATTTGCAATATTGTAAACAGCATTGTAATTTGTATTGAATTGATTGAAACCATCATTCATTGTTGTAAATTGCCCGCCAATATACAAATTTGAACCAGTTGAATCTATTATCATTGAATTTGCATATGTATTGAGTCCACTTTTAGAATATCCACCAAGCACTGAAAATCTTGATGTCGAAGGATTCCATATTAAAGCATTGTTCATAGTAACTGTATTTAAAACATCATTGGCAGTGGTTATTAAACCTCCAATAAACAATTGTCTATTTTTTGTAATTGACAATGCATTCACCTTTGAACCATTATTCAATCCGTTTTTTGCAAATCCAATCGATGAACCCAATGGCCACCATGAATTTGTATTTATATTCCATGCTGCTATATTATTTGCACTTAAATCATAACCAGTTATATCACTTACTTTTGTAACATTAATACCGCCTACATATAAGAAATTATATGAATTATCATATACCATTGCATAGCAAATGTTATTTAATCCATTTGTAGCACTACTACTTCCACCTAATGGAGTCCATCGTTGTGAATTAATGTTCCATGATGATACACGGTTTGAAGATAAATTTGTAAATGATACATCATTTACGGTTGTAAATGCACCGCCAATATATAATGTAGTATTGGACATTGTAATAGCATTCACTTGACCATTTGTTCCATTTTGTGTATTTTTAACCCCATCTATTGATAATCTTGACCAGCTATTTGCAGGAGTCCAATATAGAATATTACTTGCAGATGTATCATATGATGTTGAAATTGCACCAGCTACGAACAAATTTCCACAACCATCAAATGTAAGCGAATTTGCATATGTATTGAGGCCATTTGTTGCAACTGTTCCTAATGGTGACCATCGTTGAATTATAGGATTCCAATATGCTATATATCTTGCATTTTGGCCTACATTTGAAACATCATTTGTGGTTGTAAAACTACCGCTAACATAAACACGATTATTGGATGAATCGTATTGTAATGAATAACATGACGAACCAACTCCATTACTTGCATCTTGACCAAGACGTTGCCACATTTGATTATTAATATTCCATCCTGCGATGTAATTAACAGAATAATTTATATTTGACAAATCTGTTACTAGGACAAAATTTCCTCCTACATAAACTATTTGATTACTATTATCAAACGTAATTGAATTTACAGTACTATTTGTACCATTTTGAACAACCGGAAATCTTATCCAGCGATTTGTTCGTGGATTCCAGACTGCATGACGATTCAAATTATACAAATTAATAGTATCGTCTTTCACCATATTAAACTGACCTCCTACAAATAGATTACCACTATTGTCTATTGTAAATGCTAATGGTATTTGGTTTGTTCCATTATTTATTGTATTTGCTTGGGCGTTATTTCCTAATGTACTCCATAATTGACTTGCTGGATTCCAATATGCAAGCCAATTTGCAGTCAAACTCAGATTTGATGCGTCGTAAACGTTTGAAAACGCACCTCCTACATACAAACGATTGTTTGAATTATCGAATTTCATTGACCAAACCGTAGTGTTTGCACCATTGAATGTATTTGTTCCCAATGGTAACCAACGCTGTGTTCCGATATTCCATGATGCAATATAGTTAAATGGTAAATTAACATTACTTGCATCACTTACGGATGTGAATGTTCCTCCTGCATATAATATTTGATTACTATTATCCAATGCCATTGAATATACTGTCGCATTTGTTCCATTGTTCGTAGTTCCACCAAGCACGGACCATTTATTAAGTGACAAATCCCATGAAGATATACGATTCGATGTACGTGAACCACTACTATCAGAAACAGTTGTAAAATTACCTCCTACAAATAATTTATTATTTTGTTTATTCAACACCATGGAATAACATGTATTATCTAAACCATTTGAACTATTTGTTCCAAGTGCAGACCAACTTCTAGTTACATTGTTCCAAATTGCAATACGATTTGCTGTTACATTTACTAACTCACCACTCAATGATGTAAAATTTCCACCTATATACAAATTATTATTGTCGTATATTAAAGCATTTACTGAACCATTTGTTCCATTTGAAATGCCAGAGCCCAATCTTGTAAAAGTATTTGTTTGTGTATTCCATACTGAATTATAGTTTGCATTTTGTGTTGATACTGTGTCTTTGGTTGTTGTAAAATTGCCACCGAGATATACCAATTGATTTGAACTATCAAATACAATAGTGTTACATTGTGAGTTCAATCCATTTGTTGCACTAGTTCCAAGTGTAGACCATCTTGATGTAGTATTATTCCATATTGCTACGTAATTGGCAGACGGGTCGGATTGCAATCCATCTTTAACTAATGTAAAATTACCACCCACATATAGATTGTTGTTATTGTATACCAAGGTATTGACTGTTGCGTTTGTTCCATTTGTTCCATTTATACTACCAAATAATGACCATCTATTTGTTTGTTTATTCCATGTGGCATTGTAGTTTGCAGAGAGAGTATTTGATGTATCTTTTATTGTCGTAAATTGACCTCCCACATATATTATTTGATTTGAACTGTCATATGCAATTGTATTACATTGTGAATTCAATCCATTTGTACCTATGGAATTTGTACCTAGTGCACTCCATGTTGATGTAGTATTATTCCATATAGCTATGTAGTTTGCACTTGGGTCGGATTGCTGTCCATCTCTTACTAATGTAAAATTACCACCGACATACAAATTGTTATTGTTGTATAGCAGAGTATTGACTGCTCCATTTGTTCCGTTCGTAGCTACTGTATTTCCTCCAAGTGTAGTCCATTGGTTGGTTGCAATATTCCACTTTGCAACATTGTTCATTGACAAATCAACTACCCGGCTATCTCTTACAATATTGAATGTTCCACCAACATAGACAACTTGGTTACTTATGTCAATATCCATACTAGAAACTACACCAGAGGTTCCATTGGATGCAGATGTTCCTAACCTGGACCATTGATTTGTGGATATATTCCATGATGCAACTTTATTTGCAGTTTGTGATGTATTTACTGAATCACTGGTTGTTGTGAAATTACCACCAGCATATAAATTACCGGTCACCGAGTTGTATATAACTGCATTCACATAACTATTTACGCCATTATTTGCACCTTGTCCAAGTGGAGACCATCGTTTATTAGAAATATTCCATGCTGCAATGTAATTTGTGGATATATCGACGTTACTGAAATCACGTGCTTTTGTGAAATTACCTGCAACGTATAAAATTTGGTTACTAATATCACGGTCAAATGCATATACATCCGCATTGACACCGTTTGAAATACCTTTTACAATAGAAGAGCCTGTTGGTGTAATCAAAGTACTACTTGTATCATAAATTGCAATATTGTTTACAGAAGAATCTACTGTTATAAACGGATAATAATCAGCAGTACTTGTAGTTATATCAGCAGGATAACGAAAAGAATCAAATATTGATAATGCAGTTTGGTATTGACCATTTGATGACATAGCAACTGCAAACCAACTTCTTCTTCCAACACTTGTATTTGTAGTCCAATTATTTCCGTAATCACTTGATGTATAAATATACCCCCGGTCCCCCCCCGCAGCACTTTGGAATTGACCGGTTGATGATATACACACTGAACGTATAAATATAAAAGTACTGTAATCAACATCATAAATTGATGTCTTGATATTCCAATTGTTTCCATAATCATTTGACCCAAGTATATAACTACCAAACGATGAAATTAGATATTGACCAGTGGACGAAACTGCACATGAAGTCCATGTACTAGTTGTGACATTTGTTCTTTCAACCCATGTATTTCCATAATCAGTTGATACATTAAGGTAGCTTGTAGGTGGTTGAGCGGCATAGATAGTACCGGGTATAGCAAATTGAAATTGACCAGTTGATGATATGGCAGCTGAATCCCATAAATATTGGTTTCCATTTCCTGTTTTTTGAACCCAAGTATTTCCTGTATCACTTGATACATAAAAATAATAGCCAGAACTTACCGTGGCTAATATGTATTTTCCAGTAGATGACATAGCTACTGCCGTCCATTGTCGACTTCCTGAATTTGTTTTTTGAACCCAAGTATTTCCAGTATCACTTGATATATAAATATAAGTATAATAACCACCTGCTGTTTGATATTGTCCACTGGATGATACAGCCACACCCGTCCATGGTAGGGTACCTACATTTGTATTCTGAACCCAAGTATTTGCATAATCACTTGATGTATAAATGTTTGTGGTATTACCGATTGCAGTTTGGTACTGTCCAGTGGATGATATCGCGACATTTGACAAATATGGGTTATTTATTTTATACGTCCAGTTTTTTCCTATTGTACTTGGATCAATTGTACCACTACTTAGGTCTGGAATAATAACCATTGATTTTGAAAATATACCTCCTACATACAATTTTGTATTATACGGTAAAATTGCATAGACAGAAGAATTCATTGCTAGAAAGTATGACCATGATAAATCAGTTATTGTATTATACATATAAATATCTCCTGCGTTTCCACCTACATACAAATTACCATTTGCATTGTAATATACAACTACATTTACTGCTCCTTTACTTACATAATTCTTTACAGATGCCCATTGACTGGTTGTTATAGTCCATTTTGCAACATTATCCACTGTTTTATTGCCACTGTTATCACTAACAGTAGTGAATACACCGCCTATATAAAGAAGTTGGTTACTCATATCAATATCCATTGCATTTACTACTCCATTCGTTCCATTGGATGCAGATGTTCCTAACCTGGACCATTGATTTGTCAAAGTATTCCAGGATGCTACTCTATTCGCGGTTTGTGATGTATTAGATGAATCGCTTGTTATAGTGAAATTACCACCAACATACAAATTACCGTTTACTGAATTGTATACAATTGCATTCACAACACTATTTGTTCCGTTGTTTGCACCTTGTCCTAATAGAGACCATCGTTGGGTTGCAATATTCCAACCTGCAACATAATTTGCTGATATGTTCACATTTGTTGCATCATTTGCTGTTGTAAAATTTCCAGCAATATATAATATTTGTCTCGCCACATTGCGGTCTATTGCATACACTCCCCCGTTGACACCATTTGAACTGGTGGTTCCTAATGGTGACCATTGGCGATTTGCAATATTCCATACTGCTATATTGTTTGCAGTTATTTTTCCTCTGCTATCTTTTACTGTATTGAATGTATTACCACCTACGTATAGTATTTGATTGATTATATCTATTTCTAATGATTTTACTTGACCACTAGTTCCGTTTGAAGTAGGTGTTCCAAGTAAAGACCAATATTGACCACTAATATTCCAAACAGCAACATAATATGCATTTAATACAATATTGGATGTGTCATATACTTCAATGAAGTTGCCTCCACAATACAGAACATTGTTACTATTATCATAAGCATATGTATATATTGTTCCATTGGTTCCATTTCCATCATTTGAATAACGCCCAATACCGTTCCAAAGTTGATTTACAATATCCCACTTTGCGATATTATTCATTGAAAAATCAACCCGTCTGCTATCTCTTGCGATACTAAATGTTCCACCTACATATAATGCTTGATTAATACTATCAAGTTCCAACGATTTTACTATTCCATTTAAACTAATAGTACCCAGTGGCGACCAATATTGTCCAGATATATTCCAAATAGCTACATAATTTGCATTCAAAATAATGTTTGAACTATCAAATACTTGTGTAAAGTTACCGGCGCAATACACAATATTGTTACTATTATCGTATGCATAACTATATATAATACCATTTGTTCCATTTGTTGAATAACCACCTAATCCGGACCATTGATTGCTCGATATATTCCATTTTGCCACGTTGTTGATTGATATATCAAATAGACGACTATCTCTTACTATATTGAATGTTCCGCCCACGTAAACGATTTGATTACTTATATCAATATCCATTGTAGAAACTGCACCAGAGGTTCCATTTGATATGGATGTTCCTATTCTGGACCAAGTTTTTGTATTTGTATTCCAAGATGCTATATAATTTGCAGTTTGTGATGTATTGCTTGAATCACTGGTTGTTGTAAAATTACCACCTATATACAAATTACGGTTGACCGAATTATATACTATTGCATTAACACTACCATTAGTTCCATTATTCGCATTCAGACCAAGCGGCGACCATCGTTGTGTGATATTATTCCATAATGCGACGTAGTTTGCTGACATATTTACATTACTTACATCATTTGCTGTTGTGAAATTACCACCAATATACAAAATTTGGTTACTAACATCACGAGAAAACGCATTTACAATACCATTAACGCCATTTTGTATGATAGAGCCGAGTCTTGACCATGTATTTGTTTGTATGTTGAATAATGCATTGTAATTGGCTGGAATATTTATTGAAGTACCATCTTTTACAGATGTAAATGCACCACCAACGTAGACATTACTTTTATTATCGAGTGTTATTGCGTATGGTATTTGATTAACTCCATTATTTTCAGTATTTGTGTTTCCAAGTGTGTTCCATAATAGATTGATTGAATCCCAATATGCGAGTTGGTTTGCACTTAAATCGAAATTTGTACCATCATTGACTGTTGTAAAGGAACCTGCGGCATACAAACGAGCAGTACGATTGTCATATTTAAGCGACCATATAGTGTTATTTCCACCATTCAATGAACCAACTCCTAATTGTGACCAAGTTTGTGTTGGAATATTCCACGATGCAACATATTTTGTAGATAAATTAGCGTTGATTAAATCATTCGAGTTTGTAAATGCACCTCCTACATACAAATTTTGATTAATAGAATCTAATGTCAATGAATAAACCGTATTATTAACACCATTTTGTACAAGTGAACCATATCTTGTCCATGACAAAGTAGTTGGACTCCATTTTGAGAAACCATTTACAGGAAGATTTGAAACCGTATTATCGGTTACACTTGTATAATTACCTCCTGCAAAAATATTACCACAATTATCTATCGCAATTGCATTACAATAAGCGTTTAATCCATTATTTGAAGATGTCCCTAATGCCCCCCATACATTGTTGATTAAATCCCAATATGCAATATTATTTGCACTTTTTGTACCTTGCGAATCAGTTACATTTTTAAATGTTCCACTAACATATACACGGCTGTTTTTACTATCTATTGTAATTGCATTACATGAGCCATCTGTTCCATTATTTGAACCGGACCCAAATGCATTCCAAGTTTGACTATTAAAATCATAATATGCAACATTATTTGCGGATACATTAACACTATCAGATGATTGTATATTTGTATATGTACCAACTACATATAAACGATTATTAACCAAATCTATTGTGAATGTATTTATAGCACCATTAAAAATTGGATATTTGTAAGTATAAATAGAAGAATTCATTGTTCCCCAGTAACCTCCTGCATAATACTTTATAATTGTACCATCCAATGGTCGTAATAGATACATATCATTGTTACTATTGAAAACTACTTTTTGAACATTATACCATTGTTGAGCCCCTGGACCTGTTCCGTAATCGCCCCAAGAACCACCGCCACCGCTTCTATTCCATATTGCAACATAATGTACATTCACTGGATAAGGGTAAGTTAAACCTAATAATATATTACCTGATACTATTGGAGAATTATCTTTGAGTGTGATAGCGTTAACAATTGCGGGTGCAGTTGACGAAGTACCTACTCCCAACCCTAATTGATAAAATGATGAATCATTTAAATTAACGCCAACCACACTATATGATTGGGAGAAACTATAAGTACTATTGTAAGGAGGTGAATATATATAATAATATACATTATAAAAAAAACCACCTATATATAAAATATTATTAGACGCGTCTAATGCTAATGCATTTATAACAGGAGTACCACCACTAAAATTAATATATTGTGAATTATAACCGGGTATACTATTATTATTAAATATATTACTCCATGAATTTGTACTTACATTCCATGCAGCTACTCCACTTGGAACATTTGTCACAATATTTGTTGTATCATATACTTGGGTAAAAGTACCTCCAAAATAAATAATATTTCTACTACTATCATATTCATAGCATTTTATATTTCCATTTGTTCCATTTGATACATATCCACCTAACGTATTAAAATTATAATTATTACTAACATCTACTTCAATTATATTGTTTGCAGTGATATCCCTACTTCCATTATTTACATAAGTGAAGGCTCCTCCTATATATAATCTATTATTTATCGTATTTACTACCATAGTTTTACATGAACCCCCGATTGTACTATTGGCTTTAATCCATTTATTTAATGATAAATCCCAAATAACAAAATAATTTACACTTGTAGTTTGTATTGAATCAGATACACTTGTAAAATCGCCACAAACAAAAATTTTATTATTATTACTATTGAATATTAACGAATTTATATTACCATTTGCTCCATTTGACCCATATATTCCAATAAATGACCATCTTTTTGTAATTACATTCCATTTTGCAATGTTATTCGCAGATATATTTCCGATAAAATCGTTCACTATACTGAATGTTCCACCTACATAAATAATTTGATTACTTGCATCTATATCTATTGTTCTTACTAAGCCAGATGTTCCATTTGATATAGGTGTTCCTAATGGGGACCATGATTGTCCACTAATATTCCAAATGGCAACATTATTACAATATTGTACTATATTTGATGTATCATACACTTGTGTAAAGTTTCCACCGCAATAAATAATATTATTACTGTTATCATATACATATGCGTATATTATTCCATTGGTTCCATTACTTGCATATCCTCCAAATGCACCCCATTGTTGTTTTGTAATATCCCATTTTGCAATATTGTTCATTGAAAAATCAATTTGTCTACTATCTCTCACTGTTGTAAATGTTCCTCCTACATACAATACTTGATTATTAACGTCTATATTCAGTGATTTTATTGCACCTGACGTTCCATTTGATGTAGACAAGCCCAATCGTGACCAATATTTACCAGAGACACTCCAAACCGCTATATAATTTGCATTTAATTGTATATTGGATATATCATATACTTGTGTGAAATTACCACCACAATATAACAAATTCGTAGTATTATCATATGTGTATGCATTTATAATGCCATTCGTTCCATTATTTCCGCTACTTCCACAACTACTCCATTGTTGCTTTGCAATATCCCACTTTGCAACATTGTTGATAGATATATCAAGTAGTCTACTATCTCTGACTTTATTGAAAGTACCTCCAACGTACAATGTTTGATTACTTACATCAATATCAAGTGCACTCACAGTACCTGACGTTCCATTATTTGATGCATCTCTACCCAATAACGTCCAATATAGTCCATTAATATTCCATGCTGCAATATAATTAGCAGTCACTTGTATATTTGAACTATCATATACTTGTGTGAATGTTCCGCCACAATACACAACATTATTCGAGCTATCGTAAGCATATGCATATATAAAATTATTTGTTCCATTACTGGAATGACCACCAAACCCGACCCATTGTTTTCTAGAAATATCCCATTTTGCAATATTGTTCATAGTTATATCAATTTGTCTATTATCGCGAACAGTAGTAAAGGTACCACCAACATATATGCAATTATTTTTACGGTCTAATGTCAAAGTCGAACATACAGCGCTGGCACTTACTAATCCATTTGTAGTAGCAGTTACACCGCCGATGGTTGACCAGATATTGGTAGAAACATTCCAAATTGCAATTTTTGACGCGCTTGGGTCTGTTTGCATACCGTCTTTCACTTTTGTAAAAACGCCACCTACATATAATTGTTGATTAACACTCTCATATACCAGTGTATTACATGAATTGTCTAATCCATTTACAGACGCAACTGACCCGCCGAGTGTATTCCATAATTTGGTATTATTATTCCATGAAGCTACATATTGTGCAGTTACTACATTGGTTGCGGAACTTTGCGCGTTTGTAAAAGCGCCGCCTACATATACGATTTGATTACTGCTATCAACTGCAATTGCATTACATGCACTATTCAATCCATTATAAGTTGCTGTTGTACCGAGTACATTCCAGAATTTTCCATTTATATTCCATACTGCAATATTATTCGCAGTTAATTGAATATTGGACGCATCGTATACTGTCGTAAACGTTCCACCGCAATAAATAATGTTTTTACAACTATCATATACTGTTGCATTTATTACTCCATTTGTTCCATTATTGTAGAAAGAACCAACTCCATCCCATTTATTTTTACTCAAATCCCATGAAGCAATATTGTTTACAGTGAGTATGTTCGCACCTCTTGCGTCGCTGACATTACTGAATGAACCACCGACATATAGTTTGTTTCTGATACTATCTAATTGCAATGCATAACAACTTCCACTTGTTCCATTTTGCGAGCCAGATGCACCTAATACCGACCAAGTATTTAATTTTGTATTCCATCTAGAAATATATTTTGATTGGATAGATGTTCCTGTACTACCAGTATATGAAACATATTGAAAATTACCACCTACAAATAATGTATTATTGCTATAAACCAATACATTTACGGAAGCATCAACACCATTATTCGACGATGAAGTTCCGATTCTCGACCAATATTTATTTTTTGCATCCCATGATGCAATAAAATTTGTATTTGATAGTGTAATGTTACTATTATCATATACTGTTGTAAATTCACCACCAACATACAGTATTTGATTACTTGAATCCATTGCAAGTGTATTTATAAAAGCACCTGACTGGGTTCCATTATACAATGGTGTTCCCAATAATGACCAGTATTTTCCAGTAACATCCCAAACTGCAATATTATTTGCACTTAGGTCACCATTAGATGAATCACTTACTGAACTAAATTTTCCGGCGCAATAAACAACATTTTTAATACCATCATATACGTAGGTTTTTATTTCACCGTTTGTTCCATTGGAAGCATCGAATCTACGATTTGCTATTGTATTCCATTGACTTGTTCGCAAATTCCATTTTGCAATATATTGACTTTGAATTGGTAATAAATTTTTACAAACATCAATCGTTGTATTATCTTTAACACTCGTGAAATTACCACTTACATAGACTTGTTGATTTTTTGTATCAAGTGCCATAGATGTAACTGGACCATTTGTCCCATTACTTGACATATCAGCAAGTGTATAAGGAGTTATTTGTGAAAATTGTAGATTGTTGTACATGTAATTGGATACATTAGAATATGGACTTATTGATTTACCAAATGCACTCCATGTTTTAGTATTTAAATCCCATACACTGATATAGTTTGTTGTTAATTTAATATTACTTGTATCATATGAAAATTGTTGATTTCCACCAATATACACTTTTCTATTAATACTATCCAATATAATTTGATTACATGAACCATCAATACCATTTATAATTGGACCTGTTCCCAAAGAATTCATCAAAAATGCACTAGTATAATTGTTCAGTGCAAAATAACCGATTCCATTCGCATAATTCGAATTTGAATTAAACAAAGAATCATAAAACAATGAAAATTTACCACCGACATACAAATTATTACTTTTATCGGTCACTAATGTATTCACATTATTATTTGCATTTGTGAACAATTCCCATTTTTTAGTGGATAGATCAATTCGTGATATGTAATTACCAGATGCAGTGACAAATGAACCACCCACATACAATTTATTATAACTTGAATCTAAATACATGGAATATAATACACCCCCACCTATGCTTGTAGTTCCCAATGAAGAATATGATTGAGTACGAGCGTTCCAAACTGCTACTGAATAAATTGGTAAATTGCTTTCAGGATATGAATTAGTATATCCAGGAGTATATACAGTGTTCAACCCAGAACCACCTAGATATAACAATTGATTACTCAAATCGAACGCAGATGAATTTACTTGTGCCTGGAAACTATTATTAAACCACAATCCATTTCCATTGACACTATTATAAGGAGGATAGAAAGTTTGCGTTTTTATGTTCCATATTCCAATTGAACGTATTGATGTTCGGGGATTATTTATTCCATTTCCCTCTAAAATATTACCACCAAAATACAAAATATTATTACTTGTATCTAGTTGCATTGTATAACATGTACCAATTATTCCAGTAGCGTAATCTCCTTCTACTGAACCATTGTTTCCTATTCTCACCCATCTTTGTTGACTAATATTCCAAGAAACCAATGATCTTGCAGTTCTTGGTGTGAAATTTCCAATTGAAGCTCCATTTTGCGGAATTACCCACGATGAATCTGATAAAAAACTAAAATTACCACCTACATACAATATTTGATTGCTTGCATCTAATACCGTAGAAAAAATGTTTTGAGTTGAATCGTTGGTTACCAAAACAAATGTGGAATTCGCACCAGTAACGTATGTATAAACTCCATTGTTCTGATTAATACCAAGAGGTTTCCATCGTTGTATTTTTGCATTCCATGATGATATCATATTCGAACTTTGTGTAGTATTAGAAGTATCAGAAACTGTGTAAAAATTACCACCTACATACAATATTTGATTACTCACGTCCAATGACATAGTATTTAATTGTCCACTAACTCCATTATATATTGGTGAACCTAATAGAGTCCAATATTTATTTTGTACATTCCATGATGCAATATTATTTGCAGGTAAAAATCCATTACTGCTATCATAGACACTTGTAAATGACCCGCCAAAATAGATTATGTTTTTACAAGAATCATATACCGATGCATTAATTGTACCATTACAGCCACTTGAATAACCAGTAGAACCAAATGCACTCCATGCATTTGTAATCGTATTCCAAATTGCTACATATTTCATTGGGTAGATAATACCTCTTGATTCATATACATTTGTAAAATCACCGCCCACATAAATTACTCTGTTGTAAACATCAAACACTAATGATCTACATGCAGCATCTATGCCATTTTTAGATGAGTCATTTCTACCTAATAGATTCCATGTATTTGAACGTATATCCCATTTAACAACATAATTTGCACTTTGGTCTGCGGTGTTTATATCACTCACCTTTGTGAAAAATCCACCAACATATAATTGGTTATATTTATTATCATATGACATTGACAAACATTGTGCATTCAACCCATTTTGTTGAGATGTTCCCATTCTAACCCATACCTTTATTGTTAAATCATAATAAGCAATATAGTTAGCATTTGATATTCCATTACTTGAATCGTATACATTTTTAAATTGACCTCCAACATATACACGTTTATTATTAGTATCGTATACAACTACATTACATGATAAATCAGTGCCATTATATGTAGGTGAACCAAGTAAAGACCAATAACTATTGTTTATATTCCACGCCGCAACATTATTCGCATTTAATATTCCATTACTACTGTCATATACTTTTGTAAAACTTCCAGCGCAATATACAATTTGATTCGTCGAATCATATGAATATGAAGATATAAATCCATTTGTTCCATTATTATTTGTACCACCAAGCAATGACCATTTTTGAGAAGTTGGTGTCCATTTTGCAATATAATTTGCATTTATATTATTTAATTGGTCACTTGTTACATTTGTAAAATTTCCTCCTACATATAAAGCAACATTTATATCATCGAAAAACAACGATTTTCCCATATTATTCAACCCATTTGCACTACTATTTACACCAAGGGTTGACCATGTTTTCGTACTATCACTCCATGATGCTATATAATTAACTGGTAATGAAATATTACTTGAATCATACACCTTGGTAAAACTACCATCTACGTATATGATATTGTTGGCTTTATCTATTGTAATATCATTTACAATATCAGATGTTCCATTGCGTAAATTCGAACCTAATGGGTACCATTTATTTGCATTCAAATCAATATATGCTATATTCAATGCGTCCGTAGCTACATTGGATGAATCCGCTACACCGAGAAAATCGCCACTAATATATAAGCTATTTGTTTTATTATCATATGATAAATATCGGACTGTTCTGGAAGTTCCGTATGTAACTGTATCTGATGATGATTTGTATCCAATTGGCGACCATCGACTTGTTACAGGATTCCAAGTTGAAATATAAGGAGTATTTAATCCTACATTACTTGAATCTTTGGAAGTTATGAAATTACCACCTGCGTATAATATGCCTTTCACTGTATCGAATGTGATAGTTAAACAACTCGCATCAAACCCGTTTTGTACAATCGTACCAATTCGCGACCATATATTTTTTGATATATCCCATATGACTCCATAATTTGCCGAAATAGAACCTGATGTAGAATCTCTTACATTTGTAAATGTACCACCTACATATAATTGATTGAAACTTGGGTCAAGTATCATTGCAACACAACTTCCATCAATTCCATTGAAACTGGTGTCTGATACATTAGATAATCCTAATTTATTCCATCTTTGGGTAGTTATATTCCAATATGCGATTCTGTTTGCATATTGGTTAGTATAAGATGCATCGCTCATTCTGTTGAAATTTCCACCAATATAGAGATTTGTATTGTTCTGATTTCTATTATCCAAAAACATTGCAACACAACTACCATCTAATCCATTTGATGTTGTTGTTCCCAATGGTGACCATCTCAATGTATTAATATTCCAAATAGATATGTAATTTGAATTCAAAGATAAATTACTCGCATCATTTACAGTTGTAAATCCACCTCCAACATACAATAAAGTGGTATTACTATCATATGCCAATGAAAAACATGAAGAACTCAATCCATTTTGAACAATGTTTCCAAGTCTCGACCAAGACTGTGTTTGTGGAACCCATATTGCAGTGTAGTTTACATTCTTTCCTGCCGGTAATGTTGTTTGGTCTTTTACTATTGAAAATGACCCGCCTGTATACAAATTACCACCACCATCCAATATCATAGCAGTACATTGAGCATTGATACCATTTTGTAGAGAACTGCCAATTGGTAACCATCTTTGTGTAGTAGCATTCCAATATGAAATATAATTCACACTTTGACCGTTGGTTGATATATCATAAACGGTTGAAAAATTACCACCTACATACAAATAATTCGTGTATGGATCATATGCTAATGCATATCCAGTTGAATTTATTCCATTTTGGGTACTAGACCCTAATGGAAACCAACTCTGTTTGTTCAAACTGAAATAGGCAATATTTGTCACATTTTGGGAAACTACGTACCCATCTGAAACCAATCCAAAATTTCCAGTTACATATAAAATTTGATTACTATTATCAAGTGCAAAAGAATATACACTGTTATTTGTTCCATTACTTATTGTCGTAGAAGGGCCACCCATTTGTGACCATCGAGTTGTATATGGATTCCATACTGCGCAAAGATTTATTGATAATGTATTAGATGGGTCATATACAATTGTAGGAACTCCGCCAATATACAAATTCTGCGATGAATCTAATGTCAATGCTATTCCTGGTCCATTGAAACCATTTTTAGTCCCAGACCCTAATAAAAACCATCTTTTTGTTATCACATTCCAACCAGCAATACGATTTACAGTTGTTATCGTACCACTTGTATCTGTAACACTTGAACTATTTGCTCCAACATACAAAATATTATTGGTGGAATCTAATGCAATACAACCTGAATAGTATGGGCTTGGGTACAACCCATTACTTACATCAACACCAAGAAGACCCCACATTTGATTACGAATATCCCAATAAGCTATATTATTTGCAGTCATTTGTGTATGCACAGAATCATATACCAAACTGAAACTTCCGCAAACATAAAGGATACTGTTACTGGTATCTACTATTATTTGTCTCACTGTGTAATTTGGTCCATTACTTGAACCATTGTAACCTACATTTTGCCACAAATTGGTATTTCTGTTCAATGCAATCAAATATGCACCAATGGTTGTTCCAAGAGCAGAACCGCCTCCAATATAAAGAACATTATTACTTGTATCCAATGACATGGTATTAGCTCCTCCGGTCAATCCATTATTTGAACCAGATTGTTGACTTGTTTTTATACTATTCCATCTACTTGTTGAAATGTTCCAATATGCTATACAATTTGCAGTCAAATTTGTATTCGAAAAATCTGATACGGTTGTGAAAGAACCGCTTACATATAAGTAGTTATAACTACTGTCTAGTAACAATGCACTACATGCTGCATTTGTTCCATTACGTGCAGTGATTCCAAATTGACCCCATCTTTGCGTATTCACATTCCACGATGCAACGTAGTTGGTACTTAATCCTACATTCGATATATCCGATGCGTTTGTAAAAGAACCTCCTACATACAATATCTGATTACTAGTATCGATAGTCAATGAATTCACACTGCCATTCACGCCATTTGATGTATTGTTACCTAATTGGAACCAGTATTTTCCGGCTACATTCCATCCAGCCAAATTGTTTGCTGATATTTGATTATTACTTTGATCATATGCATTTATGAATGTTCCACCGCAATATACAATATTTTTACAACTGTCATATGCATATGTATTTATTTGTGGACTTGTTGGACCATATACTCCATTTTGCACGTAAGCACCGATTCCTTCCCAGTTACTTCTTTGTGTATTCCATGCAGCTGCATAAGGGAATGCAAAAGTGGTGAATCCGGTATAATTTCTAGCGTCTTTCACTGTTGTAAAATCACCACCAACGTATATTTTTTGATTACTCACATCGTATGTTAATGTTCTGCATAATGCACTCAATCCATTACTTGTACTTGAACCAAGTGGTAACCAACGATTTGTTATTAAATTCCATTTTGCAATATAGTTTGCACTTTGATTTGTATTTGAAAAATCACTTACTGTTGTAAAATTACCACCAACGTACAAAACATTGTTTGTAGAATCGAATGCCAATGATGTACTGTATGCATTCAAACCATTGAAAGATTGTGTTCCCAATCTTGACCATGATTTAGTAAGTAAGTTGAAAATACCCACATAATTTGTAGTACTCAATACCGTATTTGAACTATCATATACTGATGTAAAATCACCACTTACATATAAATTCAGATTACTACTGTCAAAAACAATAGATCTGCACTGTGCATTTGTACCATTATATAATGGACTGCCAATCAATGACCATGAATTCGAATTTCCATTCCATGCTGCTACATAATTAGCATTCAAAATAATATTTGTTTCATCATATACTTGGGTAAAGTTACCAGCTACATAAATAATATTATTGAAAACATCACATGCATAAGAATATATTTGTCCATTAGTTCCATTCTTTGAATAACCACCTAATCCTTTCCATAGACTGCGTTCAACATCCCATGCTGCTATATAATTTGTACTTACATCGATTGCTCTCATGTCTCTTGCTTTCAAAAAATCACCACCAACATAGACTAAATTATAAATATTATCATATGTAATTGCTCTACATAAACCAGATAATCCATTTGTTTGCGTAGTATTTGTACCTAATTGTCCCCATATTTTATTGTATATATCCCATGTTGCTATATAGTTTGCACTCTGTGTGAAATTGACAGAATCATAAACAATTGTAAAATTTCCGCCTACATATAAATAATTTCCTATCAAAAACATTGTAACACAATATGAATTTGTTCCATTCGAAATCAAAGAACCAAACCGAGACCATGTCTGCGTGTTGACATTCCAAGCTGCTACGTAGTTGGTGTTTGTCAATATACCATTTGTACCATCAAACACATTCTGGAAATTTCCACCTACATACAAAACATTATTGTAAAATAAAAGAGCATTACAAGATAAATCAACTCCATTATAAGTGTAACTTCCGAGTCTTGACCATGTTTTGTTAGATATATTCCATGCAGCTATATTATTAACATTTGTTACAATATTACTTACATCATATACTTGTGTGAAACTTCCTCCACAGTAAACTACATTGTTGATATTATCATATGCATATGCAATTATTTGTCCATTAGTTCCATTAATAGAAATATTTCCCATACCATACCATTGATTTACTATTTTATCCCAATAAGTAATGTAATTGACATTTTTTGTGATGAGTGTTGAATCATTCGCGCTTGTAAAATTACCGCCAGCATATATTTTTTTATTGATATTATCATTTGCAAGAGAATAACATGATGTATTTAATCCATTTGATTTTGTGGAACCTTGTTGGTACCAATAACTATTTTTCAAATTCCATACAGCAGTATAATTTGTATTAGTATTTTTTCCATCATTAACATTCAAAAAATTGCCACCTACATACAAATCATTATTGAATGTATCTATTTTGAGTGTATTACATTGCCCAACTATTCCATTTTGAGTTGTCAAATTGATTCCAATTGGATTCCATACATTCAAAGATAAATCCCATCTAGCTATGTTGTTCGCTAACAAATTAGCATTTATATTATCATTTGTTCTTGTAAAATTTCCACCAATGTACAATATATTACCTGATTTATATTTGATAATTGAATTTATTGGGCCATTCAGTCCATTTTGAATGTTTGTTCCCATTAAACTCCATCTTTGTATGACATTGTTCCATATTGCAGAGTTGTTCGCGGCTTTATTAGAAGTTACATCATTTACTGTTGTAAAACTTCCCCCTACATACAAGTATGAATTATTATCTTGTATTAAAGCATTGCATGCAGCGGTTCCACCAGTTACACCATTGTTTGTAGTCAAGTTTATTCCAGTTTGTGAAAATTGCTGTGTATTCAAATTCCATATTACAATATTGTTTGCATTCAATGTAACCGACCTTGAATCAATCGATGATGTGAATGAACCGCCTACATATAACAATCTATTTACTGGGTCTAATAATAATGCGTTTACTGGACCGTTTGTTCCATTTGCAGCGGTTGATATTGCGCCAAGTGCTGACCAAACATTATTTGAAATATCCCACATGGCTAGACGATTTGCTTGTTTTGATGAACCAGTTGTGTCGTTGACAACAGTGAAAGTTCCGCCCACATAAAGCATTCTATATTTAGGGTCAATTACCATTGAATAAATATATCCATTGGTTCCTTGTGGCGTAGGATATTCTGGACCAAGTTGATACCATGTATTCGTATTGAAATTCCAATATGTTATAAAGTTTGCATATACGGTTTTTGGTTGTAATGTACCATAATAAGATGCTGTATTTTGTCCTCCAACAAATAAATTTTGTCCGGTTGCATCGAGCGCAAGTGCATAAACGGGATTATTGACTCCGTTACTAATAATTGTACCTCCCATTCTTGACCATCGTTGAGAAGTTGTATTCCAAATTGCGCAACTTGATACTGATAATGAATTTGAACCGTTATAAGAAAGATCTGCTGTTGCGCCAACATTTCCTCCAAGATACAAATTACCAGATGAATCAAAAAGTAATGCTGTAATATACGTTGAAGAACCACCAACACCAAAATTAGTTGAACTATTAGTAAGAAATACACGGTTTTTTGGATTCCATCTTGCAATATATGAATTATTTTTTCCGTTATTAATTCCATCCGATGTAGTGAGAAAACTACCACCCATGTACAAATAATTATTAACATTATCAAATGCAAGTGATACAACATAACCGTTTGCACCGTTATTTGAATCTATTCCTAATGGACTCCATCTTTTTGTTATCAAATTCCAAGCAGCAATATTATTTGCACTCATGTTTTGGTTCGATATATCAGATACCCTTGTAAAAACACCACTTACATACAATATTTGATTACTACTATCAAGTGCAAATGCATCACCAAAACTACTATTACCAATACCATTTTTATTCGAATTTACTCCTCCAAATGTTGACCACATTTTTGTTGAATTATTCCAGATAGCAACTGAATTTGCACTTGGGTCGCTTTGTAACCCATCTAGAACTTTTGTAAAAAATCCTCCTACATACAATACTTGATTACTGTTATCAAACAACAGAGCATTTACTCCTGTCCCTGAAACACCGTTTGTAGTCGATGAAGTTCCTGAACCTAATGTTGACCACATTTTTGTTGACACATTCCAATATGCTATTGCATTCGCACTTGGGTCATTTTGTAATCCGTCTACTACTTTGGTAAAAGAACCGCCAACATATACCAATTGATTACTACTATCAAGTACAATTGATGTACTTGGACCATCCAGACCACTATTTACCGAAGTACCGAGTGCTCCCCATGTTTTTGTATTGTTGTTCCAATATGCAACGTATTTTGAATTGAAATAACTGGTTAATGAAGTATACGCAAAGATAAGACCACCGGCAACATACAATATTTGATTACTACTGTCCATTGCTAACGAACTAACACCAGCACCACTTGTAGTAAAACCATTACCATCAACAACATTATCTTTTCCTAATAAACTCCAATAACTTCCATTTATATTCCATGCAGCAATACGATTTGCATTGAGTGATATATTGGAAAAATCGTATACCTGTGTAAAAGTGCCACCACAATAAACAATGTTTTTAACACCATCGTAAGCATACGCATTTACGTTTCCATTCGTTCCGTTCGATGCATAACCACCAAACGCCCCCCATTTATTTGTTTTCAGATTCCAGAAAGTAATACAATTACTCGAAAAATCTCTTGAATTTGCATTATGAACTGTTCTAAATGCGCCACCAATGTATATGTTTGAATTACTTGAATCCAACAATATAGTATTGCAATTACCGTCCAATCCATTTGTTGTTACTGTATTTCCTCCGAAAAATGACCAGTATTCATTTGTAATATTCCACATGGCAATGTAATTTGCACTTTGGTCAGATTTGTATTTGTCGCTGACTGTTGTAAAATTTCCTCCAATATACACTCTATCATAATTGAAATCATATACTAATGAATTGCATTTATTATTCAATCCATTTCTGGATGGGTCATTGAATCCTAAAAGTCCCCATGAATTTGTAGTCAAATCCCATTTTGCCACATTCTTTGCAAACAATACTATATTACTTGGGTCATATACCTGTGTAAAACTACCACCTACGTATATTACATTGTGGAAATAATCATATGCATAAGCATTTATCACTCCATTTGTTCCATTGCTTGCTACGTTTCCAAATCCATTCCATTGATTTTTTTGAATATTCCATTGCGCGACATAATTCGTACTTATATCTACACCTCTTATGTCTCTTGCTCGTTTGAAATTACCACCTGCATACAATTTCAGATTACTATCATCGTACAATAATGTAGTGCAACTTGCATCAACTCCATTTTTTGATACATTGTTTGTTCCTAATTGTGCCCATTTTTGTGTTTTTATATTCCAACGAATTACATAATTCGCGCTTTGATTTGAAAACGACGCATCATTGGCGATTGTAAAATCGCCGCCCATATACAATGATTGGTTACTTGTATCCAATGCAAATGCTCTACATTGTGCATTCAATCCATTTGATGGGTCTATACCAAATTTCGACCACCGTTGACTATTTGAATTCCAATATGCCACATAATTTGCAGTTGATAAAATATTACTTACATCCGATGTATTCTTGAATGTTCCACCTACATACAAAATTTGATTACTGGTATCTAATAAAAGCGCATTGCAGGAACCATCTGTTCCATTTGTATTGTTGCTTCCAAATGATAAAAATACTGATGCAGAACTTTTCCAAATAGTAACATTCTTTATATTTTTTGTTGCAACTTTGTCTATAACTCCTGTAAATGAACCTCCAATATAAACATTTTTATTAGTATCCAATTCTATTGCATAGCCCAATGCACCGGATAAACCAAATAAAGTAGATCCGTTCAATGTAGCGATTGGAATCCAAGCATTATTTTTGATATCCGCGGTTACAAACCCGTATGTATAATATGGATTTTCTCCATTTTGACCAAAGTAGTATGTAAGCGCACCCGCAAGATATAACAAAGAAGTACTAGCATCATACAAAAGTGAATATACTGGTCCAGTAACTCGGGATATTCCACCAAAAATGTTACTCCATTTATTTGTAAAAATTGACCATTTTGCAATATAACTCGCAGTTGTATTAGTACTATAATAATCATAGGTAGTTGTGAAACTTCCACCTACGTATATTTGTTGATTACTATTATCATATATAATACTATAACAACTACTATTGACTCCATTTATTATACTTTTGCCACCTATTTGTGACCATAATTGAGTAATCATATTCCAATTTGCAATATTGTTTACAACAATGGAATTTCCACATAAATCAGAATTGTTTGAAAAAGAACCTCCAATAAATACACTTGTATTTGTCAATGCAATTGCGTTACATTTACCATAAATTCCATTATAAATTGTACTTCCTAATGCATTCATTCTATTTGTTGGGATATTCAAATATGCTACGCTTTTGATATTGTAAAAATCATAGTTGTTTATATTGTAAATATTTGTTTTATTGTACAAAATATTGACTTCACCATCAGTCAATGCTCTTTTGTATATTGTGAATTCATCTACACCTCCTGTAAATATTGCTTGTGCTCCATATGATGAACTAGGTATATATCCAATATAATTTTGAGTTCTCGTAACTGAATTCAAAATATATGGAATAACTCCACTAGCTTTACTCGAAGTTCCATTCACATAGTGAGTTATGACTGTTGTATTATTTACAAAAGTAAAAGTGAAGGCAAAATGCGTCCATACATTTGACGGGTAATTTTTAAGAGTAATCTGGAATCTTGATTGTCCTGCATTTTTTACAGAAATATATATTGTATCTATATTTCCGGAATTTTGAGTATATGCTGTTATATAATCATCTGAACCATTACCGAATGAGAAAAAACTTTTTGCTGGGTTAAAACCGGCAAGTACCCAAAATGCTATTGTAAAACCGCCATTGATAGGTGAAATCATTGTACTTGGTAATGTAGGTAAAGTTGCGTATGCATTTGCTGCTCCATTTGAATAGTAATGTCCACTTCCAATGTATCCTGGGTAAATAGTCGACCCACTGACTGCACCGGTTCCTAATGTTACTGATGCAGTAACATCACTATTCAAAACTGAATTATTCAAACCAGTTGAAACATCAAACGAATATCGTATATATTCACCCAATTGAGTAAAATTACCACCGATGTATAGATTACTGTTACTTGTATCAAATGCAAGTGAACTACAAGGTCCAATCATACCATTTCCAAAAGAAGTTGGTGATGAAATCACTGACCACAGCTGTGTATTCAAGTTCCATGCTGCCAAATAATTTGCATTGTAACTCGACGAAGAATCGGTAACTGATGTGAAATTACCTCCAACATATACTACTTGATTGGAAACATCCTGTGCAATTGTGTTACAAAAATTGTTCAACCCATTGGATACATCTGTTCCAAATTTGGACCAAGTATTTGTGTTGTTATTCCAGACGGCAATATAGTTTGCACTTTGATTTTTTCGCTTACTGTCACTGACGTTTCTGAACGCTCCTCCTACATAAACATAATTATTACTTATATCATACAATAAAGTATTACAACTGGCATCCAATCCATTTTGATTAGTTGCACCAACCGTTGCAAATGAACTGGTATTTATATTATAAATAGTTATACTATTATTAGATACATCTATACCATTATTTGTTCTTTTGACAAAATTTCCTACTATATACAAGTCGCTAGTACTTGTATCGAATGCAAACGATGTTACTGTACTTGGGTTATAAGCAGGTACTGCGTCAAAACTGGTAGGATAATCAAAAATTTGCGATGAAATGTCTATACGTACAATTGAATTCTGTTGATAAGTTGAAATATTTCCGTTACCGGTAAATATATATTGACCGTTCGTAGATATTGTTTGATAAGCCCCATCATTAGACATACCTATACCAGTTACTGTGCCCGTTATTCCATAATTTGTCCAACTTACACCATAATTATTAGAAGTATAAATATTGTTTGTACCGTTACTGTTAATTATTGTTTGGTATTGACCATTTGATGTCATTGCAACGCCTGTCCAATTCCCATTATTCAAAGCCGTAACCGATGTCCATGTTGTTCCATAATCCGATGATACATAAACATATCCTCCTGTTGTATTTGAACCGACAGTTTGATAGTTTCCAGTAGACGATGTAGTACACGCTCCATATACATTATTCGGTAAATAACTTGTTGATACCATATTGAATGTCACTCCATAATCGGATGAAGTATACACATTTGTTCCTGCAAGTATAATGATATAATTACCTGTCGTTGAAATTGCAGCATTGTAATAGTTCAAATTATTTAAGCTTGTTATGTTTGTCCAAATTCCACCATAATTACTACTCACTGATATTTTGTTATTGTTATCACTTGCTATCATATATTTTCCATTTCTGGATATTGCGCATGCTTTACAATTACCATAATAAATATATTTATAATATTTTCCATAATCATAAGAAGCATATAAACCTACTGTATTTGCTACAATTTGAATTTGTCCATCATTGGATATTGCACCATTATACCAAGTATTTGCAGTATATGTAGTTATTTCACTCCATGTTCCATACCCTCCATACAAATTAGATGACCATAAACTTTTTCCACTAGTACCTGTTGCACCCACAATTTGGTATTTTCCATTTCCAGAAACCGCCATAAAACTTGTATTTGATGGTCCTAATACAGTGGCAAATCCATTCTTTCCTATATTATTAACAGCAGAAGTTACAATAATTCCAAAGCCACCACCCATATACAATTTATTATTAGGATAATCAATGAAAATATTGTATATACTCACTCCGGTTGTTGGTACCATAAATCCAAAATTGTAAAATATATTTTGATATCCTGAATTATAGTCTACTATTCCTCTGCTATTATAAACTAATAGACTTGCTGGAATATACATATTATTTTCAGGATAAGCATCCCCATTACATGGAACCATTACATAATTTACACCATCTCCTGCTATGTACAATAGTTGATTTGAAACATCCCATGATAATGTTCTCACTCTACAATTACCAGAATTTCCTGGAAATACACCATTTAACCCAACTGCTCCATAACCCGGAAAAGTTGGAGCTTGATAATATGGAAGCTTGTTAGCAATAGGAAGTACACCAACAATGAAACTTCCTCGTCGAGTCATATAGCATCCTCGAAATTGATAACTAGACGGACTCGTTGAACACGCCGTCCATGTTACTCCATAATTTTTTGAAATATATAATCCTGCTGTTGTATTATATGGTGATAAAGTTCCATCTTGTGCTCCAATTTGATATTTTCCATCCGCTGACATAGATATTCCCCAAAAATCACCACTATTTCCAGGAGTAGTCATATTCCAATTATTACCATAATCACTTGAACTTGCTAAAAATGAAAAACGGATTGCTCTTGTCTGATATTTTCCATCTGCGGACATAGCGATACCGATCGCACCATTTCCATTATTTGTACCACTTGGAATTCTCCAAGTTACGCCATAATCACTTGAAATGTAAGTCGCTTGATTTGATACGGCCGTTTGATATTGTCCAGTAGATGATACTGCATTACCATTCCAGTCGTTGAGACCATTCACTGAAATTGTACTACTTGTTATTTTTGTCCAACTAACTCCGTAATCACTTGAAACATACATATAATCTTGTGTTACGGATGTTGTAAGTGCTGTTACAGTCATATATTGTCCATTATCTGACATTCCAGCTGAACGATAATATTTCTTCCCGATGGAACTATTTGTTTGAACCCAATTACTTCCATAATCACTTGATACATATAAATATTCTTGTTGAGTTGTATATAACATGTATTGACCTGTATAACTAACGGCTACTGCTTCACTGCCCACTGTAACTGTTGATATATTCCTTATTCTTGAATATATATCATAAAAAGCTCCTGAAAACCCATAAACATCGGACCACCACAATCGCATATTTCCAGTACTGGTTTCATAGCCCGGCATTAACCAATAGTGTCCATCATAACTTGCTGATGGAGATGCATATACTCCATTCAAAAAAGTTCCTCCACTATTATAACTACTTAAAGAAGAACCTAAACTGTTAACAGCATTATTAAAAAGATTTACATAATATGCACTATTTTCTATATCGTCTCTTGTTTTAGAATATAATGGCGAAACATCATTTGTAGACAAATCCATTTTTCCTATTCCTACAACAGTTCTTGTACCATATTTCGTATAAACCTGTGAAAAATAACCTCCTATATACATGTAATTATTACTATAATCGATTGCCCATGCCATTACACTACCATTTGTTCCTGAAAGACCGTACGGATCAATTGTATTCAATCTTTTCCATCGTTGTGTTATTATATTCCAAGTCATGATATCTCCTGCCGGTTGAGGTGTAGAACCGCTGTATGGTGTTCCGTCAGCTGGTATTGTATTTGAAGCATCAGAATAGTAAGGTAAATTTCCACCTACATATAATTTACTATTACTTACATCAATATACATTGATAATACAAATTGAGAACTTGCAGCATAATCACTTGGTCCGTAAACATACCATGATGGACCTACCGATTTCCAGTTGAATAAACCATTATTTTGATTAACTCCTAATTTTTCCCATAAATTTGTTTTATTGTTCCATGCTGCTACCATATTCGCGTTTTGATTATTGATAGAACTATCAGATACTGTACTAAATATACCACCTATATATACTTTATCATTGCTTGTATCATATACAATAGCATTGACTACACCATTATATGCAATTCCAGTAACACTACCATTTGTTCCATTCGATGTTACAGTACCAAATAGTCCCCATGATTTAGTTTTTGTATCCCAATATGCTATATTTTTTGCAGGAAGAGAACCATTTGCAAAATCATATACTTGTGAAAAATTTCCACCTACATATACACGTTGATTACTTGCGTCATATACCGATCTATTTATGAAGCCATTTGTTCCATTTATTATACTACCACTCATAGCATAATCACCAAATGCTTTTTGCCAGAAATTAGTTTGTGTATTCCACATACCTACGTAGTTCATTGTGAATGTTCCTCGTATGTCTGTTACTGTCGTGAAATCACCACCAACATAAACGTATTTATTAACACTGTCATACACCATTGTTCTACATATTGCATTCAATCCATTTTTCGATGAGTCACTTGCAAAATTAGAACCCATTTTTGACCATCTTTGTGTATTTATATTCCATATAGCTACATAATTTGCACTTTGGTCTGCTGAGGATAAATCGGTTATTTTCTTGAAATTACCTCCAACATACAATAATTGATTACTGACATCAATCGCTAATGCGTTACAACTTGAATCTACTCCATTTATATTACTAGCTGTTATGGAAAGAGTCGAACCGATAGTTGACCAATATTGTTTCGTAATATTCCATACAGCTACGTTGTTTGCAAACAATGATATATTACTTGTATCATATACTTGTGTAAAGGTACCTCCACAATAAATTACATTGTTGTTTCCATCATATGCATATGCGTTTATTTGCCCATTTGTTCCATTGTTGATATATTCTCCAAATGCACTCCATAAATTTGCAGAAGGGTCCCATGATGCTATGTAACTCATGCTCAAATCTATACTTCGTTTATCGCGAACAGTTGTGAAATCTCCTCCCACATACACTTTATTGTTGCTACTATCGTATGATATTGCTCTGCATGTGGCTCCAACACCATTATTTGTCAATGAAATTCCTCCCAATGATGACCATATACCAGTTTGAATATTGTATACACCGACCCTATTCATCAAAACATTTTTGGGTGGTATCGTTTCATTGTACAGGGATAAAACGTTACTTTGAGTCAATATTTTCGGGAAAATATAGAATTCGTCTATGCCTCCATTAAAATTGTTATATCCGGATGTTCCCGCTATATTCCAAGAAGATGACCCTAAATAAGAATAATTTCTTATTACGGAAGTTGGAAAATTAGTGGCGTTGTAAGTAACAACTAATGAACTGTCAATATATATATTCCAAGTAGTTACCGTTGCACTTACATAAGTAAATGTCCATACCACGTGATGCCAAAGATTGTCATTAAAATTTCTAGCAGAATATGTATATGAATCGGTTGTAGTTGGATTTTTCCATGTTTTGAATGTAAGTGCACCATTGTTGATTGTATCATTGACATAAAATGTAATATCGTCATTGCCTAAACTGTTACCCAAATCAAAAATAAAGGTTTTTATATTTGGTGAACTTGTATTCACTTTGAACCAACTTGATATAGATAATCCATTTGTTGTAGAAACCATTGCAGCGGGAAGTTGTGGTAATTGTAAATACTGCAAACTTGATGAATTTATTAGGAGAGAACCACTCGGAACTTTGTAATCGTTTGTTGTAATTGACGCACCATTATACAACGTTGCTATTCCATTTATACCTGAATTGATAGTACTTTCAATTGTGTTATTAACTATATTACTTGGGTCAAATGAATACCCAATATATGCTGAATTGCAGACACTTGAACTCAAATCATTGAAATAAATGAATCTTGTGAAATTTCCACCTACATACAATTTTTGATTGTAATATTTCAAAACAGTACATGAATTGTTCAACCCAATACCATAGATTGGATTTTGAACATACGGTAAAGTTGACCATGTTTGTGTGATTACATTCCATGCCGCTAAATAATTGGCACTTGTGTCAAGATTACTCGGGTCACTTACTGTTGTAAATCCACCACCAACATACAAGATTTGATTGACCGTGTCCATTACTAATGCCGCGCAACTTGCATCTAATCCATTTTTCACATTCGAACCCAATTGATACCAATATTGTTGATTAATATTCCAAACTGCAATATTTCTCACATTCAATACTGCATTATTTGAATTGTATACTTGTGTAAAACTACCTCCTACATAAATAACATTTTTACAACTATCATATGCATATGCATTTACTTGTCCATTTGTTCCATTAATTGTACTTGTACTTACACTACCAAGTCCTTTCCATATTTGATTTGACACGTCCCAAATACCAATTGAATTTAAACTCAAATCTAATCCCTGTGAATCACGTGCACTTGTGAAATCACCACCGATATACAAAACATTATTACTGCTATCATATGCTAATGTTCTACATATTGCACTTGTTCCATTATTTGGAAAACTCGAACCGATTGGTTTCCAGCACTTTTGTATCGTGTCCCAAGATGCTACATATCTAACATTGGTTGATATATTACTTGTATCAAATACTTGTGTAAAATTACCTGCGCAATAAATTTGTTTATTCACATTATCATATTCGTATGCATATATTATACCATTAGTTCCATTACTTACATAGGGACCTAAACCTTCCCATTTTTGTGTGGATATATTCCATGATGCAATATAATTCAAACTAAAATCGATTCCTCTATTATCCTTCACCGATGTGAAATCGCCACCAACATATACTACATTATAACATGAATCATACGCAATATCTCTACATGTATTTGATAAACCATTTGTTGCAAATGTAGTACCTCCGAATTGTGACCATTTACTTGTTGCAATATTCCAAATTGCAATATTATTTGCACTTTGATCGGCAAATGATACATCACTCACTTTATTGAATCTACCGCCAACATACATTTTATTATTCACATTATCATATTTAATGACATTACAACTACCATCGAGACCATTTTGAAGCAAATTTCCCAATTGAACCCATGATTTATTCGGTATGTTCCACTTTATAATGTAGTTTGCTGGTATATTAATATCCGATGTTACAGATAAATTGTACATAGTTTTTACTTCTGCATCGGATAATACTACTCCAAAAAAATACAATTCGTCTATTCCACCATTAAAATATGGATATGCAACTGTACTTGATTTTCCTATAAAATTATTTCCACGATTGTAATTTATTCCTGGTGGATATGCGCCCGAATTATATGTTGTATATAATGCACCATTCATGTATATTTTCCAAAATGACGTCGACCCACCATTTACTGTTAATGATTGAGCCGGGTTCAAATTAGTTACTGTCCAAACACAATGATACCATACATTATTATTTACATTTGGAACTAATGTATTTGATAAATCTGACCAATTACCATATATTGAACAACCCAATGCATTGTTGTAAATATATGAACTTATAACAGCATTCGACGGGCCATTTCCAACCTCAAATATTGGTGCATTATTTTGCGAATTATTAGATCTGAACCAGAATGATATTGAAAATCCATCTTTATCTGGCCAAGCACTTACACCAGTAGATCCTCCGGATAAGAATGGAATACTTGCATATTGACTTAATGATGAATTTAATACTAATTCTGAATCCCCTACACGTTTTTGTGTATTTTTGACAATACTAGCACCATTATATAATGTAATATTACCAAAATTAGTAGATACAGTTGTACTATTGATTATATTAGAAACATCAAAATTTACATAAAAATATAATTTTGGGAATGGATAACTTCCAAAATCTGTAAATTGATTTTTAATATAATTAACCTTATTAAAAATACCACCCATATAAACTTCTTGATTACTTTGGTCAATAGCGATAGTATAACATGTATTATTGAAACCATTTGTATTCAACGCAGTTGAATTACCTGAATTACCGAAAATTATCCATCGTTGTTTTTTAATATTCCACCCTGCGATATTATTTGCAGGTGTTGTTATGCCCAAATTATCAGTAACTTGTGTAAAATTCCCTCCTACATATAATAAACTGTTTGAAGCATCAACGGCGTATGCATAAATTGTTCCATTTGTTCCATAATTTTTACTGTAAATTTTAAATGTAGATGAACTTATATCATATATTGAATGATACTTTGCATTATTTTGAAAAATTTTACTAAATGTTCCTCCTATATATAATCTATTTCGGTCTATATCCAATTCCGTTGTATTAATATTACTCGTATTTGGTGGAAACAATGTTATATTTGGGGCTTGGTCTGGCGACCCCCAATAGTTATTTGTTGGCCCTGTGTTACTGCCATTTCGTCCTACCGAGTTAATAACCGACTGTGACGAAAACATTGTATATATTCTATATACACACAATACTATTCATGATTTTCCTAATATGTTTTTTTAGAGTAAAAAAAACATATAAATGTATATTTATTTTTTTTGTAAATAACTTAATCATGCGAAAGTAAAATAACTTTTATTTATTTTTATGAAAACGACAAAATTCTCCACAACTTGTTTTATTCATACACTTTTTTCCTGTTTTACTTTTAATATATCCACATACGTAAATATAGCATGCATTTTCTATTTTTTTCTTATTCGCGTTCCAATGCTTACTTGCATCATCAAAATCAAAGACAAACTCTCCATAATAAGGTTTTTCGCATTGATTATTTAGTATTTCTGTATCCGCAAAAAGTTTACTTTGACTACGTGTTCTCATTTTCCTTTATTTGATTTGTTGGCTTATATGGATTGATGTATTTTCGAAAAAAGTACATCAATTTTCTATTGTTTACACACTTTTCTACAACGACAACGTTTTGTCACTCTGTTGCGTTTCTTACCGTTATTACATTTCTTGGATTTTCGCATGTTTTTTTTGGATTTTCGCATAGTTTTATTGGAAGAAGTTCTCTTTGCTGGCATTATATAATTATATTATAAATTAATTTTTTCATAAATATATTCATATAAAATAGTATAAAAAACTCCATATGATAAATTTGGATGTAGTTTTTTGTTTTCTATTGTAATTGAACACCCTCCGGTGGCAATGCTGGATATATCGAATTTATTGATTTCATTTTCAAAACAATATTTTAATATTTTTTTGATGTTCTCCATGTTCTCATTCGAAATATGAAGGTGTAGTGATAGTTTATTTACAGGAATTCCTAAATATGTCGCATTTTCTATTATATAGAGAAAGTTCTTAAAAGATAAATTTCCACATGTATCTGATAAACATATTTCATCAAAATTATAATTTTCATTGTAATATAATAACTCATTTATAATAAAGCCTTTGTCTATTTTACCTACTATTGGACATTGGTCAATACATGATACATACAATTTCTTTTTACCATTCTGAATGGAACCATTACCCAATCTTTCAAACATTGTTCTCAATTCTTCTTTTGTTCTATCCAACGTTCTGCATGTATTTCTTAATTGGAACGAATTTGACACTGACGTAATAAACGAATAATTTTGTATTTTATTATTTATTGCTATATTTAATTTACTTAGTGATGGAACCAATACATAAACATCTGTATTTAATTTATTTCTATTAACAGAATCAATTGCATGTTTATATATTTCAATCGAATCTTTCATAATTGGTAAAATACGATACGATGTTAGAGAACCTACTTCTATTTTGGGTGGATTTTCTGAATTCATTATGTTTTGAAACACTTTTTTCTTATGTTCTGTTGGATAATCCTCAACTTTTGCATTTTGTAATCCATCTCGTAAGCTTACATCACATAATATAGGGTTTATTTTTTTATAAAGTTCTCTAAATGTCGGTAGCGATTTTACATTACTTAACGTTTGCTGAGAACAATGTTTCATTTTTCTATATTATGTGATATATTTCTAAATATTTTTATTCATTCATTTTCAATGACAATAAATCTCTATATTTATCATTCAAAAGACCCAATATAGTTTCTGCCTTCAACAACTTATCACGTTTCAATAGTTCAGCGCCTTCTTGTATCAAATCTTTGGAATTTCGTATGATAAATTCAGCATATTCATATGCACTATGTAGTAAATTGGCAACTTCACTATCAATCATTTCCTTATATTTATCACTCATACTTGGGTATATAATTTGTTTGCCCATACCATAATATACAATCATTTGTTGGGCTAATTTCAATGCTTCTTCAAAATCATTTATTGCGCCTGTTGTAACTGAAACATCGAAAAATACTTCTTCCGCAATTCTACCTGCTAATAATATCATCAAATGTTCAAACAATGCTTCGCGTGTAAATATAGAGGAAGTTGCCGCTTCAAATACTGTGTATGCCGGGGTTTTTGGAGACGATAAATTGATTATTACTTTTGACATCTTGGAATGGTGTTTAGATAGCATACCTACAACTGCATGTCCCATTTCGTGAATTGCTATGCTATCAATCACATTTGAAGTGAATTCATGTTCATTGGGTTGCCATCCTACCATCATTTTGTTCATTACCGAATCGATATCTTCAATTGTAAACATTTCTCTATCATTTCGCAATGCATTCAACATGGCTTCATTTACCAAGTTCTCAATTTGAGCACCCGATAAACCGGTTGTTAATTCTACTAAATCTTGAATTATGATTGTTTTGCTATCATACGCCTTACCTTTCAGATGAATATTCAAAATAGCTTCGCGCGTTTTACTGTCCGGTAAACCAATGTATATTCGTTTATCAACACGTCCGGGACGAATTAGTGCGGGGTCTAATAGGTCGACTCGATTTGTTGCACCTATTATAAAAATACCCGAAGTATTTTTGAACCCGTCCAATGCTACCAATAATTCGTTTAATGTACTATCGCGTTCACTTGATGAACTTTCGCCGTCACCTGAACGTTTACGACCTAATGCGTCAATTTCGTCTATAAATACAATACATGGCACATTCTTCTTCGCCAATTTGAATAATTCGCGAATACGCGATGACCCGACTCCTACATATTTTTCTTGGAATTCTGAACCAGATACTGCAATAAAAGATGTTTTTGATTCACCTGCAAATGCTTTTGCCAGCAGAGTTTTTCCATTTCCAGGAGGTCCTTCAAAAATAATTCCGCGAGGTACACGTACGTTGTATTTCGCATATTTGGTGTGGTTTTTAATTATATCAATACATTGGTACAATTCCAATTTGATGTTGTCATATCCTCCAATATTTGTAAAATTATATGGGGATTTTTTGATTACTTCGAAATTTTCTGATTTTGTGTCTTTTGTATCTGACATACCTCGGCGTCTTTCAAATAAATCATCATCATCTAATGGGTCAGCATTTGTAAAAGGGTTTACTCCTTCATTCCTATTTATGATAATACGAATACCTCCCACTACTGGAAACGGGATTGTTTGGTTATTAAACAATTCTTCATATCCGTTATTATTACCTAATATTTCTTCATCGCGAATTGTTGTATTTTTTGAATTCAAACGTTTCATTAAATACTCCTTTTCGTATCTTGAAATAGGATATTTTCTGTTGTTATTTCCTATGATGTTTTCAATACGAGAAATTGTTGAATCGTCATTTGTCATATTTTCAATTTGTTTCATCAAATGTTCTCGTTGGTATTTTGAAATTGGATATTTACGAAATATATTAGATTTCATAGTGAACGTATTTCGTTTATTTTCAAATAACCCACTTACCAATTGAATTAAACATAATAGAATGAATGATGTTTTCATTATATTATATTATAGTGCTTTTTTTTATATTAATTTGTTTATTACATTTTGTTAAATGGACTATTACATCTGTTCCAATGGAACATCATATATTTTGTGAACCCAATATACAAATCCAGATATCCAACTATAAACACTATATGTTTTTATTTTTCTCGCATTCATTAACAAGAAAAATTCAAACAGTGTATCCATTATTTCAGATGGACGATTTTGGTATCCAAAATGTACAGTTCTCGTACCAAACATATTTATATCTATGTTTTTATCAATATATTTTTTGAAATATTCAGAATCACTCAATAATATATCACGTTCCTCTTTGTTTTTCATTAATTTATATACTATTTCATTATCATGTTGAGTGATATTTTGTCTAACTAATTCTTCGTCTCCTAATCTAAAATGTAATATATTGTAGTCATTTTTTATTGATTCAATGTCATCCATTTTTATTGAAATATATTCTTTGAAAAAATCGGTTGGTCTGAATATATTTTTTATAAATTCTTTACATTCTTCATCTATCGCATATTCGTCGCATAAATCATTTGTTAAAAACATTATAATATCATTTTCATTGGATTCAATGTATTTTTCGACTTCACCTGGTAGTACAAACTCAATATTATTTACATTTTTATTTACTAAATCTTTGTATTTTTCATTTGTACATTTTAGAAATTTTGATATAGGATGATGTTGTATATCAACAATTAATTCGAAATTCATTTTTTTCGATAGTTGAAATAATTTTACTGCTCCGCGTATTAAATCACCTAATCCCCAAAAATTGTCTACATCGGTTTTTTGGAGATTTTTCACATTTTGCGTCCATGTATGAATTACTATTTTTTTATCATATATTGTACTTTGTAACATTGGATTACGTTTATCTATAAATGGATATTTTGCTTCAAATAAATCATTCGGTGTGTATATATAATGGCTTTCATGCATCTTTCTTATTAATGAAAATACACTTTGGTCATGTCTGTGTTCATAAAAATACATATCATTTTCTGCTATACTTGGACTATCATCAATAAAATGATAATTATGCACAGTGAAATACCACATAGTTGCGATTTTCATTGTATTTGGGCATTTTTCTAAAACAAAATATGTTGATTGTAATTGTAATGTCGGTCTAAAATATTCTACTCCAAAATGATGAAATAAATCCATTTTTGTCCATCGTTCTTCGTGATGATACATTAAATCATTCAATTGAAATGATAAAAATCCTTTATCGTTTGTTTTAACCAAATTAAAAAATGATTCCAATGTCTCAATTCCTTCATAATTTATTTCACATCCTGCGTCCGCATATACTAATACATCTCCATCATTCATTTCGTGTAATGTTTTTAATGTTAAATATGATTTCCATATCCAATATCCATGACCCTTAGGGTTATTTTTTACAAATTCACCATGTCTATCCCAAAACTCGGTAAAAGATTCCAAATCCTTATCTGTGTATGGTCGTATTACATCAAAAACGTTCATCAATGAAACCTGTCGTGTAATACGTTTAAGTGCTCCTTCAAATTTTTCATTTGCAAAAGTAATAAAATATTTTTTAAAACTCATATATTATATTATTAGATTCCATAAGCTTTAATATATTTTCATCTATATTAAATATTTACGTTACCTGAATACGCATAATGTTTTGTATTTTGTAAATTAATTCCTATTACATTCAAATTGATATTACGAGATTTCCAGATATTTGTGTGAATCCATTCATGTTCAGGAGATTCACTAAATTCTATTTTTTCAAATCCATTCATTAATATAACATTATGATGAAAAATATAAATCATATCATCCAATACTATTTCATTTTCACAATTGTCATAATAACAATTTCCTATATGTTTCCAACATCCTTCACCGTTTACTGACATACCATATAATATTTTTTTTGGGCCACTATATACTCTTGCTCTTGCATTTATTGATTTATCTGATAATATTTCAAATTTAATATTTTCTAATAATTTCAAATCTGGTCTGAATTTAATATACCAGTCATAATCTAAATCATTTTTGTATTCTGTAATGAAATCACATATTTTACTTAATTGAAATTTATGATTTATCATTTTATATTTAAATGAAATAATACTTTCATAATTTGAAAAGTCGTCATTATTCGATATTCCACAATATTCAACTATATTATCTTTTTTCAAATAATCATCAATAATTTTTATATTATCTATATTAATAATGTTCATTTCATTAGAACATATTATTACTAAAATTTTCATTATATTATGTATATTTATAAAATATTTTTATATTATTTCTCAATGAACAATCATCACACTTTAACATATATTGAATGCTGCTAATTTTGATTTAAGTGAATTGGTTGCACTTTTGAGATTCAACGTTGTCTGTTTTAATTCATTACTTGCTTGTGTAATAAATTCTACATCTGGATTATTTTCCATTGCAATACTTACCCCATGTTCACATATAACATTCCAATTTTCAATTGTTGATACTGCTTTTTCTATAATATTTTTCTCTTCTAATGATAGGTCTGCATCATGAGGAACATTTGTTGTAGGTGTAACAAAATGTGTGATGTATTGCATTGCACAGTTGACTTCGTCCATAACACCTTCTAATACTATTTTGGTTTCGTGTGCTGATTTTGGGAATTGAATAGTTGTAGTGGTTAATATGGTTTGTTTGAATCTACCAAATACTTCTGATAAATTCCATATTTTATGTAATGCAATTTTGATTGATCTCAAAAATTCAATATCGTTTATAATATTGACATTTTGGAGTTTTATAATAAATCCAGTGAATAATTCACTTAGGTCATCAGCGGCTTTACTGAATTCATCAAAACCTTCAACATCAATATTCAAACTCATTGATTTCGATTCATTTGCTATTTTTGATGCGGCTTTGAATAATTCAGTATAATCGTCGATTGTACCCTTTCCATGGAAATCAGAACATTGAATTTTACTTGCATAATCTTTAATTTGACTCACCAATATAGAATTTTCACTTGTTGGGTCAAGTTCGTCATTATATGTTTCCACTTTCTCTAATAATTTTTCTTCAATTTGCGGGTCATATAATTCTGGATGTGTTGTATCAAATTGGGTATATGCAACATAATCTCCACTTACAGTTAGACCTTCTTTATTTTGAATTTCTAATCCAGGTTCTACAATGGTTTCATTTTTGATATAAGTGATGATAGTTGGTATATTAAATGACATATCAGAAACTACACTATTATATGAAATATCTACGATATTTGTTACAATGTTGCTTGATAAATCTATTATAATATTCATAGAATGGTCAATATGGGGAATGTTAGGAATGTTAGGAATGTTAGGAATGTTAGGAATGTTGGGAATGTTGGGAATGTTAGGAATGTTAGGAATGTTGGGAATGTTGGGAATGTTAGGAATGTTGGGAATGTTAGGAATGTTGGGAATGTTGGGAATGATGGAATTGTTGGAATTGTTGGAATTGTTGGAATTGTTGGAATTGTTGTTGGAAGTTGGTGAAGGCGGTGAAGATGAAGGCATCTTATATTATCATCTTATATTATTTTATTTACAAATAAAAATTGCCTAAACACATCATATATGCTTTGTGATTCACAGTTTGTATTTTATATTTTATAATTGTATTTTATATGAAAATTCTATCCACATTTTAGACATATTATATTTGTATAATATATTTGTATATTATATTATATAAAATGCCAAGTACAAAGTTCGCACAAATCATGCTTTTTTACATTTTATTGACTTTCTTTATTATGCCTCTTCTGTTTTATTATTTCGTGAAAAAATCCGATGCATCCGCTGGTAATGGATTTGTTGTAGGAAGTATATTATCATTACTACTTTGGTTATTTTATGGTTCAAAGATGGTATAAAAATGTTATTTAATTGAATAACATTTTTTTTGGTTATTAAAAATTTTTGATTTAGTTATAGTTTATATTACATATAAATAGTGTTTTGAATAAAATAGTCTCAAAATTGTGATTTAGTTTTAATTTATATTACATATAAAATTTGTTTACGAATTATTGTCCTTTTTTGAAGGATATTTTTTGATGGGACGGTTAGATTTTGTTCTTCTTCTCGATGAACGATTTGTTTTATTTGACCGTTTTTTTGAATTTGATGATGATGATGATGATGATGATGATGATGATGATGATGATGAAATTTGCTGACGAAGTTGAGTAAAATCATTGTACTTACCTGGCTGCTCCATTAATCTATGCGAGTACATTCTTTTATTGCTTTTTTTATTATCATGTCGTTTATCATCATCACCAGTTCGAAGATTTAAATTTCCAATAACAGGTATTTTATTTCCATTCAAGTCTTTGTTATAAAATATTATTTGTGGGCGACTTCTTTCTCCTATTTTAACGCTATAAATTTCATACAAAATATCAATATTATGTTTATTCACTGTAATAGGATTTCCCGTCAAATTCAATATGAAAAAATTCATTTTTTTAAAATTATTTGGTATTGTAGTTATGTTGTTATAATTCAAGTATAATCCGCGTAATCTCGGTTCTAAATTTATAATAGTTTCAGGTATTTCAGATATATTACAATTGATCAAACTTAATGTTGATATTTTCTTAACATCTTCATTATTGAAAACTTCATTTAAATCATCACTTGTCAATGATTGATTTTCAATAGTTAAACTATTCGTATGTCGATTTATTCTTTCTCCAATATTGCTAAATTTGCTCATTATATATAACACCTAGATATTTATGGTGCAATAATGACATTTTCAATATTCATCGTATTTTTACGAATACAACCACGTTTATGAGCTGCAAGTGCTTTCAAATTATTGGCTGTGAAATGTTTGCATAAGTCACATTTAAAACCTTGTTTTGTCGTTGTCGGTGCGAATTTCGTTGATAAATATTTTTCCAATGCCACAAACTTCATTTCATCCAATTGTGCTAATATTTTCTTGTGACTTTCTTTCATGACATTTATAATGCCTTCCTTTTGTGACAAAAATAATTGGAAATCTTTGTTGATTTCGTCTAACACATCTTTGGGGATACTAATATCATGGTCTGATTTGTTCAATTGTGATTCAATCACATTTTTTACAATTGTAAATTTGTAAATTACAACTGTAAACTATAAATAAAAAACAATGTTCTCGAAAATACATAAAAACTATTTGTTTTTATATTGTAGTATGGAAACAATTGTTAAAAAAATACAATTATATGTACCGGTTGATGAAACATTACCGGATAATTTATATACTTTCACGCCAGAAGAAACAATATTGATGTTGAGAACCGGTTACCAAACCATCATTTCTGCGAAAAATGGTGTTCAGGTTCTCACTCATGATGAATTATATCAGAATATACAGAATGAAATTCGTTGTAAGTACGAAGAACAAATCAATACAATGCAATCGAAATTATCTACTTTGGAACTCGAATTGAAATTGAAAGATGAGAACTTGGAAAAACAAATTAGTAAACGTCTTTCTATACAAAACGAGAACTTTGAATATATACAAGGTTCTCAATTAAAAGAACGAGAACTTATGCAATCCCAAGTTATTCAACTCGAAAAAGAATTGTTTAAATACAAAGAGTTACAAAAAGACAATGACAAAGAATATACTAACAAAATTAATGAAGAAGCAATGAAGATTATTCATCATGAATTGGAGAACATGAAGGCGATTTTGAGTGAAAAAGACAAACAAAATGATAATTATAAAAACTCGTTTGAAAAAGCGCTTGAAAAAATCGACACGTTGACACAGAAAAAGGCCGTCGCCACGATTGGGAAAGAAGGAGAGCACAAGTTCAACGAAATTGCGAACGTGGCATTTCGCGATTTTGAGGGGTTTGAATTGGTGGATGTTCACAATTTCGGCGGCCAAGGCGATTTTCATTTAAAATTCAAAGACTTTTTTGTATTGGCCGATTCAAAGTTGTATTCGAACAAAGTCAATAGTACTTCGCGTGATAAAATCAAACGCGATTTGAAGAAAAACGAGCATATCCATTTTGCATGGTTGGTTTCCATGGATACGACTATTGATAAATTTGACAAGGCACCGTTCATGTTTGAGTGGATAACAAATACCAAATGTATATGCTATATTAATTGTTTATTGAAATATGAACAACCCGCGGAGATATTGCGTGCAGTGTGGTATTGTTGTAAAACATTGTATGGTATTATGGAGAACGAGGCAACAGAAGCCAATGAAATCAATAAATTACGAGAACAAGAATTGAAAGTCAAAGAAATCGCGCAAAAAATGGTGAAAAATGGAAGAGAACGTGAAACCATTATTACACAATTACGCGCGAATTTCGATAAAAATGATGAATATATACGGGATTTATTGAATAATGAAACCAACCATTTGGTAAATAATTATTATGGTGTGGTTGTCGAATGGTGGAATTCCAAGTTGGAAGAAACGAATACATGTGAGAAAATGAAATCTACTACTATATGGAATCAATTTAAACGAGATAATGAGAACATCGGAGATATGGACTGTAATTCATTCAAAGATATACTATGTTCGTTTTTGAAAGAAGATAAACTCGTGAAACCGAAGACAAAAGCGGGTGCTTTGGAAATCACGAATATACGGTGGAAAACAGAAACAGGTTCTCCAATAAAAATCAAAATACAAACCAAATTAACGAATGAAATTGTATAAAATGTTATCTATCAGCATAATTCCTGGTGTATCACCTTTATTATGTATCAATGACTTGTTTATATTTTTGTATACATCTAACATTCCAACTTTATTTAATTGTAACCATAATAAATACAATACAAACAATAATAATGTGAAAAAAATGTCATTTTTGTTAATTTCATCGTTTCTTATTGTATAAAATGGTATATATTTTACAACTATATTTACAATAATAGATTTGATTATAGTAGATATTGATGCACCATTGACTACTATTGATAATGACGTAATAATGTTCTCTATTATAGCTAAAATTAATGCGAATTTTGGACTACAACAAGTAATAATTTTCGATATATACAATATGTACCACCCAAATATCCAGTATGAAAAAATAAAATCCACTCTTATTATCATTTATTTATAATATATGTATATAAATTATATCAATTGTTGTTTATCAATATAAACCGTTTTTGCAATATTCTTGACAATTTTGTCATTATTTTTCTCAATATCAGTACCAAGAGGTCCACCCAATGATTCTTGCATAATATTAAACGATAATTTGAAATCGTCGGAATCTAATACTTGCATATCAGGATGTAACTCATTCCATGAGCTAATTTGTTGTATATTTTTAAACGCAATCTTTTTAATTGCATCTTTGATTTTCAATAAATCCGGGTCTTCTCTTATCCATTCATTTTGTTCTCGAATATACAATGTTTCTCTTTTGACATCTGTACAATGAACCGGACGTGTATATAAATCAAGCTCTTTCAATCCTTTCATGAATATTTGCGTAATACCATTCACATATCCTTCATTGCCAACGTTCTCTAAATCATCAAAAGTTATTTTGAGGTTCTCTACAAAATCAACTAAATTAATCGCATTTTTGCACTTTTCATGCAAGAAAATATTGAGATTGAACTGATTGTTATTATTGTTGTTGTTAACAACCGACGTTGGATGGGATAATTCAATAATCTTTTTGTTTTGTTCTATCATCGTATTCGTTTGTTCCAATAACATTTGTTTCAATTCATTGTTCTGTTTTATGAAATCGATTATTGCAGTAGAAGATAATTGAGAATTATTACTAATATCTTTGACATCTTCAATATTGACACTAATACATCTACTTTTATGTTTCCATAAACCACTGTTTGTTTTGTATACTTTATTACAACCATTACATATAAGTGGTATAACTGTCGAACAATTAAAATTATGTTTCGGAGTTTTCATATGTCTATTATAATCTTTTCTATTTTGTGTATAGAAATCACATTTTAAACAACAATATTTATCATTCATCATATATTATACAACTATATAATAATATTCTTTATATTATTTACACACGATTTGTATAATGGGTTTTTTTGGGGTTTTTGGGGTTTTTTTGCTCGTATTTTTATTTCCATTTGTTTCAATTTATTTCCATTTCAATTTATGCAGCAACTATATTTTGTTTAAAAACTAATTATAAATGAATTATGCTAACAAATAATGATGTAAAATATTATGGGGTTTTTTTATCTCCGAAAATTTCCATTTTATTTCCAACATTTTTTTTTAGACACCCCCTTTTCATTTTTTTTATAAAAAATTATGCAGTCAAAATTTTTACCAAAAAACGATTTTCGCTGCATTATGCTTTATGCACGTTTTTTGACAAATTTTAAGAGCCATATTTACAAAATGGACATTTTTAAAAATGTCCAAAATCAAAAACTGCCAACGAATCTAGATCGACCTTTTTTTTGGGATCCCAATTTGGGAAAATATGCAGTAAAAAATCATATAGTTTGTATGTATGTTTATAATGATACTACATGCGGGGTTTTTTGGGGTTTTAAAAAACCCCATTTTGCAATATTTTATTACCATAATTTATTTCATATATACATTTTACATACGACATAACGTAATGGGTTTTTTCGATTTCCAAATATTTCCAAAAATTTCCATGCAGTGGAATTTACCCATATATATACAATTAATTATTACGAGTTATGCAAACAAACTAATATTTCAGTGTATTTTTGGGGTTTTTTCGATTTCCAAATATTTCCATTTTACCCCATCTGGTTCGGCTTCAAATATTTTTTGTAAAAAAAAATATGCAGTCAAACTTTTTAATAAAAAATAGAATTCGCTGCATTATGCTTTATGCACGTTTTTTGGCAAATTTTGGGAGCCGTTTTTGTAAAATGGACATTTTTCTATTTTTCAAAAATGTCCAAAATCAAAAACCGCCAACGAATCTAGAACGACCCTTTTTTGGGGATTCCAAATTTGGGATTTTATGCAGTATATTTATATACATATATAAATATTTTTATAATGATATTATGAGTCATTTTATTATTTATAATATTATGTAAAAAATAATTATGAAAAATAATGCAGTACAATTTTGTAAAAAATGTGCATACACATTACCATATACTATTTGAGTTTTTTGTGTTTTTTTTAGGTTTTTTTATTTCCAAATATTTCCATGCAGTCATTTTACATAATGAATATAAATAAAAATATATGAATAATGGTAATAAAAATCTTGCGGTTATTACAATTATGTTTTTTTTGGGTTTTTTTTATTTCCAAATATTTCCATTTTACCCCATCTGGTTCGGCTTCAAATATTTTTTGTAAAAAAAAGTATGCAGTCAAACTTTTTACCAAAAATCAAAAATCGCAGCATTATGCTTTATGTACGTTTTTTGCCAAATTTTAATAGCCATATTTACAAAATGGACATTTTCAAAAATGTCCAAAATGAAAAACTGCCAACGAATCTAGAACGACCTTTTTTCGGGGGATTCCAAATTTGGGATTTTATCATGTCAAAAAAAACAAAAAACAAAATAAATTTACTTACATATTACAAGTCATTTTTCATATAAAATCTATCTAATAAATAATTGGTACAATATCAGCAACGACGACAGCAATATCATCACATTGGAAAGGTTGATATTTTGCAGAATGAATCGTGGGGTCATTTTTCAAAACATCTATCATATTCCATTGCTGTAACCAGCGTTCAGTGGTCTGTTTCATAATAGCATCGGCATCCATTCCCCATAGTTGTAATATATCTTCTTCATTTTCTTTCATAACCATGTCCCATAGACCATCACTTCCAATAATAACCTTATATCTGTCGCCAGGAGTAATGGGTATAACAACTGTATCGGGAACACATCCAGTAACACCATTATGTCCTAACGCCTGGGAACATGCTAATTTTGTATAATCTTCATTCCATTCAATATATTCACTATAACAACTTACTAATGTGTTCTCATCACGAATTTCAATATCAGAAGAGGGAATATAAACAACTTTATCACTCAATCTTGTCTTTTCTTTTTCATTTTTGAAAGAGTGTTCTTCTGTAATAAATTCCAATTTTCCATTTTTGTAGACAGCGGCTTGTGAATCGCCACAATTTATACATACAATACGATTTTTGTATATTTTCACCAGACACATAGTAGAACCAGAACTAACATGTAATTTGAGTTTGTTATTGATATGTTTTGCAAGATTTTCAATTGGATGACTACTGGAAATGAAATTGTTCATCATATCCATAGGTATATTACGTATAAAACGTATGCAATCGTGACTTCCGTGACCATCGAATACAACCATCCAATCAAATATCTCACCGGTTTCGGAATCAATCGTTTGGTCGGTGATTATATAGTCTTGTGCTTTCGATAATTGATTTAATTTTGTATTAATATCAAATACGTGAGAAGGAGGAGTCATAAATAAAGCCATTGTATATTATTAATTATTGAGTAATTTATGATAAACAACACAACAAAATAGTATTTCAATTTTCTGAAATTTTTATATTTATTTCATGATAAATTAAAAATTCTTATATTTAATGTCATCAGAAAATTGAAATACTTTTTATATTCATTGTTTTATTTATTTCAGATAAAACAATGAATTCAGTAATAAAACAGTGCGTTATAAACCAATTGGAGTTACCAAGTGAATTATGTAATATCATAAAAGATTATTGTTTTTATGATATTCTATCATGGGAAATGATTCAATTTATTCGTTATAAAAAAGAAGTAATAAATGATATATTCAAAAATAACGTTGTTTCATTGGCGAATCCATATGATGTTTTCGATGATCTTGATCAAGGACACTGGGTACTTTGGGTTGATACAATAGAAGACAGTTACTATTGTCAATTTCAGGCTTGTTTTTGTACTACATGTGGAGAATATGACCCACAATATGCACCCGAATATATTTCAAGAAAAATAATATGTGATTGTGAATATGATGATGATTATTATGATGAGGAACATGCTGATCATTATGATGAGGAACATGCTGATCATTATGATGATGATTATTATGATGATTATTATGATGAGGAACATGCTGATCATTATGATATTGATGACCATACTCATCATTATGATAGTGATGATGATGCAAGTTTTGATGATTGATTTTTATATAAAAATATATTTTATGTAATTTTTGTAAATACGATAGATGCGGTAGATTCTTTTACTTGATTTCCATTGGGCAATAGTCCTTTTACACCTTTTCTCATTTAAAACGCTCATTTTATATATAAAAAATAAGAAAAAAATTGAATAGTTATTTCATGTAATTTTTATCGTACACAAAGATAATACAACAAATGAATTTACTTTTATTACCAAAACATTTACAAGATTTGATAAGTGAGTTCAATGTAGAACATAGACCATTAATGCATGTAGTAATGGATGAATTAAACCGCTATTGGATTTTGCGTATTGAGAAAGATAAAGATTGCAATAATTGCTTGAATTATGCAGACGAACAATATTCAAAATATATATTATGGAGTAAATACAACTTTTGCGGAGAATGGTGTCGTCATGATTTTGAATATCATCTACGTAAAAGCTATAGAGACGATCAAAAACGCCAAACCTTGCGAAGATAAAAATAATGGGCATTTTAAATGAGAAAAGGTGTAAATTGGAAGGGTCGCCTATACGAGTTACTGCGTCACCTGACCAAAATAACAAAGAAATTTTATCATTGAATGAAAGGTCAACGAGAACAGTATTTGATATAGTATAAATATGATTTGTTTCTGGTGCCTCAACAAGTGTAGATGACCCTGGAATTTCATTACCATTTCTGGTTAATACGGTAGATCCATCGGTTGATGAAAGAGGTAAACTTCCTCCACCAGATCTAACATCTAATTTATATGTCAACAAATAAAATCCACTAACTGGAACTATAAATGCAGTTGGATATGCAAAACTTGGGTCAGTGAATGTAGTCCAGCCGGCACCAGCAGGTCCAATTGGAGAATGTTCAAAATAAACATATTGAAAAGTAGATGTATTTACATTATTTTGGGAAAGGTCACTCCATACGAAAATAGATGATATTGCTGCATTTTGACCAACTGGCCCGGTGGGTCCTTGTGACCCCGATGGTCCTTGTGAACCGGTAGGTCCTTGTGAACCGGATGGGCCTTGTGAACCGGTAGGTCCTTTTGTAATCAAAAAAGTACAATTGTATTACCGAGGATTAATAATCATAACAATAGTTTGTCCTTCTTTTTCGCAAGGATCACATTTGGTACATTTTTCAGGTTTGCATGGTTTTTCTTTTGTCTCGCATTTCTTACATTTCTCAGATTTCTCACATTTCTCAGATTTCTCAGATTTCTCGCACTTATCATATTTATAGTATTTTTCTGGTTTACAACATTTGTTGCATTTATGAGAACAATTTTCTTTTTTCTTTTTGTTCTCGCATTTATCACAGCAATACTTTACACGTTCATGTGAATCGCGTTTAGATGAAGAACGAGATTCGCAATCAGATGAATCTGAGTAATCAGACGAGTAATCAGAGTACTTTGAATAATAAGCGTAATTGTATTTATGTCTTGGCATAATATAATATAGCTAAATAAAATAATTTATTACGATAAATGTAGTGATAAATTATTTTGTAAATACACTTCTGTAACTTGTGGTATGTTTTGTGATTACAAAAATATGAATATTTAGGGAATTTTGTAGGTTCTCAAAATAATATTTCAGATATGCAATTGTGACATGGTATGTAGAAAAATAATATCATTGTATTGTAGATATTACTGCCAATAATACCGGCCCTTCGGGCCGGGCCCGGGGCCCCGGTGCGTGCTTCGTGTCGAATGAATATCTCAAAAATAAAAATATACACTGCATATATGCTGCGATATTGTATTATTCCAATATGTATCGCAATGTATTATATTATATGTGTGTATAATATAATATGACTGCATACATGCAGCCAGATACGTGGTATCTGTTACATGATATTATAGCATACTATATAATCCAATCATGTACACTATTCGACTGCATATATGGTGTGGTATTATATGCCAATTATATAGTACAGTAACACATGCAGTGGATAAATAAATATGACTGCATAATGCAGTGAGACCCTCCAATTAAAAAATCTGGCGCCACTGCATATACGAGTCACATACCGGCTAATCATTTTATTGGTATGGATTATTTTC
>Ga0214921_10000331_pt1 | contig 91530 bp, 81 predicted proteins | sample LL1505_MetaG_FD_177992 | JGI IMG/M metagenome (GOLD analysis project Ga0214921, IMG submission 177992) | Freshwater microbial communities from Lake Lanier, Atlanta, Georgia, United States - LL-1505 | ecosystem: Environmental > Aquatic > Freshwater > Lake | place: USA: Georgia | collected... | reverse complement strand
AACGTACGAGACGTCTGGCTGGTGATCGTGGTGAACGGGTGTAGGAACGCTAATGACATAAAAATCAGCATGTGCTTGTGGAACGGTGGTAAAAGTTAGGTAGGGATTGGTTTGTTGAATGGTGAGCATGCTGACCAATTCTTGTTCACAGATAGCGGTTTTGCCTTGTTTTAAGCGGTTAATTTTTTCGCGATCGGTGTCGTAGGCTACAATATTGAAATGAGATTGTGCTGCCAGAAGCGCTGTTGGTAGGCCAATATATCCAACGCCCACAATGCACACTAATTTTCTTTGGGGAGTACTCATAAAACTACGCTTTCTGCTGCGGGAATAGTTGTTTTTTGATCTAAAGTCAGATCTTTTATTTGGGTAAATGACATGAAATGGTTGAAGATTTTTTCACACGCATTGCCACTGCCATACGGTGAAGAGAGAAGTTCAGCAAGTGGTGCTTTTTTATGTAAAGCATTAAAGAGAGCTTGTTCCAGTAGTAGTTGATTTGCTCCGGTTAACACGGTGAGGCCCAACGCAATTCCTTCTGGTCGTTCTGTGATATCTCTAACACAAATAATATTTTTTTGAAGGGCGATCGCTTCTTCTTGTACGCCACCCGAGTCAGTAACAACAAAATCTGAGCATGAAAGTGCATACAAAAAATCGTGTTGCGCCATGGGTGGAGAAAAATAAAGTTGCTCTCTTAGGTGCGCAGGAACGGTGTGGGCTGGTGAAATGAGTTCAGACGCAAGAAGTGCGCGTTTAACGTTGGGATTTTCGTGGGTGGGATAAATGCATACCACATCGGGATTTTTTTCTAGGAACATTTTTATTGTTCTAAAAATAGTCTCGAGTGGTTGCCCGTGGCTTTCTCGTCGATGCGCGGTGAGCGTAAAAATCTTTTTCTTTTGCGTAATTGCGTGATCTACAAAGGTTTTCAATCGTGGAATTACCAGAGTAGGGTTATGCGTTAGTTCTGCAAGTCGCAGCTTGAGTGAGTCGATAACGGTGTTGCCAACGACGGCGATTTTTTTTGGTGAGATGCCTTCTGCAATAAGGTCATCGTACGCAATTTTGGTGGGTGCATAGTGAAGCGTAGTAATTCTGCCGACCATTTGTCGGTAGGCTTCTTCGGGAAAGGGTGCAGCGAGATCATGTGTTCTCAGACCAGCTTCGATGTGTGCAATATTTATTTGAGCATGAAAGGCCGCAAGTGCGGAAGCGCAGACGGTTGCAGTGTCGCCCTGCACAAAAATCCACGAGAACGTGTGCCTTTTGAAAAAAGCGTTGAGTTCTTCAAAAAGTATTGAAAAGAGTTCATTGAGGTTGGACGGTTGTTTTGAAAAACGTAAGACAAAATCAGGTGAGCAACCATACCTAAAAAGCTCTTCTGTGAGCATGTTTTTGTGTTGTTCTGAAATGCACAAAAAAACGGGCAGGTCATTGTTTTTGAAGTAGAGAAACAATGGTGCAAGTTTGATGACTTCTGGCCGCGTTCCGATCATAAATAAAATGGCCATTGTATCGCTGTTCTTTAGATGGAGAAAATGAACTGCAGAGGCGTTGTATCAAAAAAACGGCATCATAACAAGAGTATGAAGGTTAGTTGTCTTGGAGGTTTTGCCACGCGGTATCAAGATTATCTTCTGTGGTTGCAAGGCGTGCGCTAGCATCTTTTGTTTGTGTTGCCGCAGCTAGTGCTTTTCTCCCAAGGCGCTCGCTTTGTGGCGAGAGGATCCATTGAGCCTGCGCGATGGCAGATTTTAGAGGGGAAATATCTTGTGATTCACGGAATGCTGCTTGCAGTTGTAAACGAGCTTTTTCCAGAGCTTCTTCTTCTGGTTCCCCATGCGTTGAGTCTGTATCTTTTTTAAGCGTTTTGGCGTGTTTTTTTTGATTAGCAATTTCTGTTTTGAGAGCTTTTTGCATGTCGGGGAGCATGGAGCGGATTTGTGCCAACTCGGCAGTAGAAGAAAATGCTGAATTGGCGGTTAATTTTTCATAGTACGAACCAGCCAGAGAAATAAACTTGGTGGTTTCGCTTTGAGCGCTTGTGAATGCGCAGCAGGCCAGCGCTGTGGCAAAAAACATGTTTTTTAACTGAATTTGCATACTATTTACCCCAAAGCCAGCGGATATTGCAAAGCTTAGCAAGGCCGGTGTTGTAGGGCCAAGCTTTAGTAAAAAGAGTCAGCTCTAAGGCGGGGGACTTAAAAAGAAGATAAAATGAGCTGATCTTACGTAATTTTTGACGATGGGAAGGCCTTGTGTGCGATAGAAAAACATGTTTAAAAAACATTTTAATGAAGGGACAATTCATGAAAAGAGTATGGATCCTTATGCTGTTTGTGCTCATTATTCCTCAGGCAGTATCGGCAGGGTTTATTGGCGATTTAATTGAAAAGCTGAATAAACTACCTATGATTTTTTGCTAATCCATTTGAGCTTTATTAGGCGGCGGCGAAAAAGAGTTTTGTTGGATTTTCATAAAGTCGGTCTTTGTTCCTTTTTTAATTTTCATAATGCCCCCAAATGATGTGCAGCTGCGTTGGAGTGGAAGAAAAAATGCATGAGAGCCTAAGAATTTTTCTGCGGAAAAAAAAAGATGTCTAAAAAAACGAGATCCCTTTTCTTGCCCAAAAATGGTTCGAAGAAGCTTGCTTATTCCAAAAGTGATTAGTTTTGAAAGGACATTTTTTTGAGGCATTCTGCTCATCACGCCACGAAAAAAGTGTTCAATGATTACAAATCCAGAGTGCTGCAGAAGTCGTGTAATGGTTTTTCTGCTGTGTATTCGTACGTGGAATTCTGGTTCGTCTTGCACATTGCTGAAATAGGGAACTGTGATTACCAATGTTCCATCTTTTTTTAAAATTCTATGTATTTCGGCTAAGGCAAGATGATCTTCAAAGAGGTGTTCAATAACCTCTGCAAGAACAATTCCATCAAATGTTTCATCGTCAAAATAGGTTTTTTCTGTGATTGATTGTTGATAAAACTGCTCAATACCTTCAAGTGGAACGATATCAAGAACGGAAACATCTTTGCCGATCGCAGAAAGCGCTTTGTAATCACGTTTGGTAAAATCACCAATAATTAGAATTTTATGTTTGTCTTGGAGATAATCGACAATTGCCATGGTGCTAATAAAACCGTCGGGCGATGAACTCAAAGCCGAATTTTTAATGTTTTTTTGCAGCATGTTAAATGATTTGTGGGATTGATGCGAGCAAGAATAGCGTGACTGCCTTTATTTAAAAACTCAATCAATTAGGTTTTTTACGTTGTTTTATCGCCGTGCTCTTCTTGGAGTTTTAGGATCTCATTCCGTAATTCAATTGCTCGCTCAAAGTTAAGATTCGCCGCTGCTTTTTTCATCTCTTCTTTGAGGCTGTCGACTACAATGGCCAGCTTGCGGTCGTTAGATTCTTTTTTAGATTTTGGTTTGTTGCGTGAAGCATCTTTAATTGCTTGTTGCAGGTTAGAGATGCTTTTTGTGACGTCGCGTTTAACCGTTGCTGCCGTGATGCCGTGTTCAACGTTGTGTGCGAGCTGGATTTTGCGTCTACGATCTGTTTCTACCATTGCTTCTTGCATGGCTGGAGTAATTTTATCGGCGTAAAAGATAACTGTACTTTCTGTGTTCCGTGCGGCACGACCAATTGTTTGAATGAGTGATCGTGTGTTGCGTAGAAAGCCTTGGACGTCGGCATCAAGAATGGCAACCAGTGCAACTTCAGGTAAATCAAGCCCCTCGCGCAGGAGGTTGATTCCAATCAGTACATCAAAAACACCTACACGCAGTTTGTGTAAAATTTCACTGCGATCTGGTGTTTTGATTTCATCGTGCAGGTAACAACTTTGAATCTTTTTTTCTTCAAAATACGTTGCTAATTCTTCCGCTGATTTTTTTGTAAGCGTGGTGATGAGTGTGCGATAGCCGTTTGCCGTTGTTTCTTTGATGCGTTCAAGAAGATCTACGAGCTGATTGGTTCGTGGTTGCACAATAATAATTGGATCTGGAATGCCGGTGGGGCGCACAATTTGCTCTACTGGTTTGTGCTTCGTGTGGGTAAGTTCATAGCTGCCGGGTGTTGCAGAAACAAAAATGGTGTCGTTCATATAGCGTTCAATTTCTTCAAACATTAATGGGCGGTTGTCATACGCTGATGGAAGTCGAAAACCGTATTCAATGAGTGCTGTTTTGCGAGCTTTGTCGCCTTTGTACATTGCGTTGAGTTGTGGAACTGCAATATGCGATTCATCAAGCACAAATAAAAAATCTTTTTCAAAGAAGTCGAGCAACGAGTGGGGCGCTTCTCCTGGTTGTCTGCCATCAAAATAGCGGGAATAATTTTCAATCCCCATGCAGTATCCGGTGGCACGGAGCATGGCAATATCATGGCTGATGCGCGTGCGCATACGTTCTTTGACGAGTGGATCTTCCAGTCTTGCAAGTTCGATCGCCAGGTCTTTTTCTATTTCTTTTATGGCTTTGGCAAGGTTTTCTGCGGTGGTAACAAAGTGTTTTGCGGGGAAAATGCTGACATTCTCAATGGTGCCCAGTTTGTTAAAATTTTTCTTATCCAAGAATTCAAGACGTTCGATTTCGTCACCAAAAAGTTCGATTCGTAAGGCGTTTTTTAAATATGGGACCATGATCGTGATGACACTGCCGTGCACCTGGAAAGAACCAGACTCTCGTTCAACGTCATTTCGCTTGTATTGAATGGAAATAAGTGCGTCGATAAGGGCTTTTCTTGAAATTTTGTCTCCGACTTCAAGGTGCATTGCCATGGTTTTGTAGTCGGAAGGATTGCCCAGCGAATAAATAGCAGAAACAGATGCGATGATAATGGTATCTGGTCGCGTGATGATGGAAGCCGTTGCTTCAACGCGCAGTCGTTCGATTTCTGGGTTTACTTTTGTTTCTTTGGGAATGTACACGTCTTGCGCGGGAAGATACGACTCGGGTTGGTAGTAATCGTAGTAACTGACAAAGTAGCAGACTTTATTTTCGGGGAAAAAGAGCGAAAATTCTTCGTATAGTTGAGCCGCCAGTGTTTTGTTGGGAGATAAAATCAACACTTGCTTGTCTTGGTTTGCAATAACGTTTGCCAGTGTAAATGTTTTACCTGAACCGGTTACCCCCATGAGTACAGATTTACCAGGACGTTGTTCCCCCAAAGTTGCAATTGCAGCAGGCTGATCGCCAGATGGTTTAAAGGGATAATGAAGCTTAAAAATCTTTGACATAGACACCTTTAAAAACAATGGGCTTTGGATAAGCTCTACAGCGTTAGTCTTGCCGAATTATTCGGCAGCAGGCTAAAACTAAAACACATCCAACGGGGAGCTTTGCCGTGAAACTACAGACTAGCAAAAGTTTTGTGATTAAAAAAACAGCTCAAATGAGCTTTTGGAGTTTGGTAAGTCGCATTTTTGGCATTGCGCGTGAAATCTTGCAGGCGAAATTTCTTGGTGTCAGCGAGGTTTCTGATGCTTTTCTGACAGCGTCTGGCATTCCCAATATGCTCAGAAAAATATTTGAAGAGGGTGGAATAACCTCGGCATTGGTACCGCATTTGGTTAAGGTAGTGCACGACGGCGGAAAAAAACGTGCGTCAGAATTAATGACCGCCGTGCTGCTCATTTTTGAGTTTGTAATGGTGCTTTGTTGTGTCGGGGTATGGGTATTTCCTCATTCGGTCATTGCTTTTTTTGCGCCAGGTTTTTCAGCAGCTCAAGTTGCAACAACCATTCCGTTTTTGCGCCTGATGTTTCCGTCGGTGTTGTTTTTCTCGGGTAGCAATATTTTGGCAAGCGGACTGCAATCTATTCATCATTTTATGATCCCTGCAATGGGGCCGGCTATTTATAACGTGGTGTACGTTTCGGGTGTTGCAGTGTGTTTGGGATATTCACTGCCTGCTGAAATTCTAGCCCTCATAATGGTTGTTGCGGGTTGCGCTAAGTTTATTTCGCGATTTCTTGGGTATTTTTGGTATGGGTTTCATCTTCGCCTCCCCAGCGCACAATGTTTGCATGACTTTGGTATAGTGATGCAGCGCTTCTTGCCGTGTCTGCTGAACTTTGGTGCGCTTGAAATCAGTATTTTGTTGGATAAGCGATTAACGTCGTTTTTGCCAAAAGGTTCGGTTTCTCTGTTGTATTATGCGCAACGTTTTTCGATGTTGCCGTATTCAATGTTGGCAGTCGCCTTGGCGACCGTTTTGCTCTCCCATTTTTCGCTGACAGCAATTAAAAACCCTAAGAGAATGCAGTTTTTTTTACTTGAAAGCTCAAAGTTGGCGGTGTGGTTTGCGTTGCCCCTGATGGCAATTATGATGTTTGTCGCGATGCCATTGTTTGCAGATTTAATGCTGAAAGGGCGCGCAACGCCAGAAGAAATTAACATAGCCACTCGCTTGTTGACGGTATTGTTATGCGCATTTCCCTTTCAGGTGCTTAACAAAATTATGACCAGCATTTTTTATGCAAAAAATGACACTTCAGCTCCGATGTGGACAGTGGTTTTTTCTATGGCACTTGCAACAGCATGTAACTATGTGTTGATTGGTAAGTTTGGCATTTTTGCTATGACCATTGGAACGATAGTGGGCACACTTGCAAAAAGCCTTATTCTTGCAGTTGTTTTGAACCGTAAGCACGGGGTTCTTTGGCCATTTGGACTGTTTCTGCGTTTTCTTGGTCAACTTGTTTTTCAATTTTTGTTTGGTGTTTGCATTTTCGGTTTTCTTTATGCCATGCTGGGCCAGCTTTTAGAAAGGACGTCTGTGGCGTCATTTTTCTGTGCGGGAGCTATGGGGTATTGGATACTTGTACTGAGCTCTTTTGCGTTAACCATGACTATTCTTTGGCTTTCTCACAGGAAATTTGGCTTGCGGCTGTATTTAATGCCGCTACACACAGACTAATTTACTCATCACCAGTTATTGGGGGAGGGTGGAAAAAAGTATTTTTTATCACGATAAAAAGTGCGTAGTAGTGTTGTGTAGTCAAAAAAACGGGGAAGGCTCACATGAGAGATAAGAGAATTTTATTAGGGATGCTGTTAAGCATCGCATTGTTTTTTGGTGGCGCATGTGCTGCGGGCGAAAAAACATTAAGTCTAGACATTAATGTAACGCCAGAACTCAACAGCAAAACAAGTGGTTTTGATACTCGTATAACTACCACATATGATGATGTAACTTCAGGGGGCGGACGTTTCTTTGTTGGCGCAGTGAACAATAATGCAAAAGAACATGCAGTTTCCATGCTTACAACGCCAGATCTGGGTGTAACAATTACCAGAACAGCGCTTGCTCCAGCATTGATTTATGCAACACCAAACGATACGGCAAACTCAGCGCTTGTTGCAAACCCTGTATACAATGCGCGTATTTGGGAATTGTCTTATTTTGCTTGCTACGGAAAATTCTACATTGCAGCTATTGTCCAAACTTCTACGGATACCGGCAAGGGTGGTTCGATCTTGGCTGTTATTAACGTGGTAGATCCAAAAGAAACCTATATTTCTGCGACAGCAACAACACTTGAAAATGAAGTTGCTGGAACAGCGGGCTCTCCATCAAGGTTTGTAAAACTTGCTGTAGGTGATAACCAAGCAGTTGATCAGAAAATTGTTTTCTGTGCGGTTGCAGATCCAACAACTGGCGAGTTTGATACTTCAAAATCAACAGTTGGGCTTCGTGCATTTACAGCTCCAAAAGTATCCTTGGCAAATAATGCTTTGGTTGAACTTGATATGAATAGTGCTGGCGTTGCTGCAACTAAGGGTGTTGCGCTTGGTGCTTCGGCTCAAGTAAATAGCGTGCTTGGCATGACGCCAAAAATGCGTAAGCTCACATCTCTTGTATGGGATACAACAAATAAAGTGTTGTATCTTGGTGGATGGATGGCCGATGGGTTTACGGGTCTTTGTGCCTTCTACTTAGCCGCTTCAAACGTGCTTACAACATTGAATCATTCTTCTGGTGGTACGATTATTAACAACAATGCTGGTAATAGTCTTATTCCTGAGTTAAGCAATATCCATAGCATTAACATTACAAAACTGGGTACCTCAACGCCTCACTTGATTATTCAATCTGGTACAACTCCGCAAGAAAAAAATCGTATTTTTGCGTTGCCTACAATTATTGGTGTTGGTGATGGAACCAACGGTAAACTTAGTCAAGGTGATGCTGGATATACAACCCCAGTAGCACTTCGTACAAATGCTAACTTCTGGCTTTCTCCTGCTACCAATGGTGTTTATACAGCAGCAGCTATGTGTATTGTTGGTAATTCGCCATTTTATGTTCCAGCAGGTGGGGTTATTACGAGTGTTTCTACACGTGGTACATCTGTCTATGTAACGACATGGAATGCAAAATCAGGATCTGAGGCTTGGTCAGCTGTGCTTGCTACAACAGGTGGTACAAACGTAACATTAGCTGCTACATGGAACTCTTGGAAAAAAATTCCAAATACTGCACTTACTAAAGTGACGGGATTTGGTACCAATGGTACCTATGTTTGGGCTGTGCTCGACCGTAAGTCAGTGTATGTGAAGGATTCTACAGCAACTCCAGTTGTTCCAGTGCTTCCAACTCTTGGTGCTAACAGTATTAAAGACACCAATTCGCATGCGCGTCTTCGTCAAGTTGTGGCGTATGATACTGTAAAGCGTCAGCTTCTTATGGGTGCTACAGGTAACCCAGATGCAAACTCTCCAATGACAACCGTGCAATCATTTACGTCCACCACGGGCGCAAGTGCAGATGCGGCTCAGTTTGCAGCTATCTCTGGTATCGGCGCTGATGCAGCTATTTGGGATATGGTGACCATGACAAATGGTGGTAACATTGACCGTTATTACTTGATTCGTCCAAGCAGTGCAACAGGTTTTGGTGGTGGCACTATTATCGTGCGTGTTCCGGGTGATGGATCAACAGTAACTGCAATTAGTGCGTCTGCGGTTACAGGTGCTACAACAAGTGCAGCGTTCTTCCAAGATGGTTCTGGTACTTTATCAAAATGCATCAAGCTTATTGCTGGACAGAAAACAGACGGTACCCCACTTATTTTCTGCCTTATTCCTGATGCTTCGTCTACTGATGGCGCTATATTTGTTGCTGGTACATCAAATGACCGCGTGAAAGGACTTAACCCTACAACGCTTGCTGCTGATGGTACTGCATACAATATCGATACCGCATTTGAATCAACAATTTCCCAAGGTATTAGAAGCTCGCTTACCAAACTTCAATGCGCATATTTTGATCCTACTGCAAAAAGACTGTACTTGGGATATCGCAAATCAAGTGGTAGTAACGTAGGTATGGTTGTTCTTTCGCAAACAGGGACCACGATTACAGGAAACGTGCTTTTTGGAACACAAGGTAGTTTTTCGAATAACACCATTAAGGACATTCAAAAAATCACTTCTCTGAGAACAAAAGGAACGACCCCGCGTACTATTCTTGTTGTAGCTTCTACGTTAACTGGTGATGCTGGTGACACTAATACAGCAGGTATTTATGCATTACCTATTTTTGTAACATCGGGACGACCAGCACAAGCAACAGACTATACCGTAGTTGCAACCGATTCTGATTCCTCATGGAACGTGGCTTCAGCATATGCGCCGCTCTTTAGAGTTGGTGCGCTTGATCCTGCAACAACATCTGTAAGCGGTCGTCATATTCCATGGCACTTGCAAGCGATTGTTGTTGATATGCAAGTTGTTGACCAAGACTTATACGTGACAATTGCAAATCCTCAAGGGGTCAATGGCGCTACCGGCGTATTTAGAACAACAGCTCTTTCAGATGCATCTGGTAATCTTACTGGATGGACTCCATGGGTGCCTGTTGCAGGGTTGCGTTCACCAATGCAAAACGTGGCATTTGATACTGCGTCAGCATCTGTGCTTGGCTTAGATCTTAATGCTGGTCAGCCACAAGTCCCAGGATGGAAAGACGCAACGGCTGTTAGTCAGTACGATCAACTTGCACAAACCTTGAATGATGACTTTGCAGATAAGGGTGGTGTGTACAACATTGCTTCTCATACTGCTGGTACCGGGATTGTGTTTAACGATCATGTGGGAACAGGCATTGGCATGAACATGGTTGTTGCTACAGGCAATAAGAAGGTTGCGTTGGCATACACGGGTTACAAATCAGGTATTGCTATCCCTCAAACATTCTACAATCCAACATCTTCAGACATTCATACCTATAAGCTCTTTAATAACGATGCAGCCTTAAATTCGCTTGGTCAAATTTATTGCTCGACAATGTCGCGTGGTGTTGGCTATGCAGCAGGCTGGATTTTTGTTGGAGGCCAAAACGGTGTTGCTGTTTTACGTCGTGGTTCAACAGGTAATGGCTGGACAACAACTCTGCCAACAGGCTTGCAAGATACAACTTCAAGTGGTATGGCATTAGCTGATATGACATGGCTTAAGATTCCTGGAATTACTGGCCCTATCAATGAACTGGTAATGCTGTATGACAGATCTCTTGCCAACCAGCCTCAAGTACTTCTTGCTGCAGGACCTTCTGGTGTATGGGCGCTCCCAATTACTGCTGCTAACGTTCTTGATGATGATACCACAACTAATCCTCCAGTGCCTGTTCAGTTGAGCTCGTTGAGTTCATCTGAGCGTGTATGGGATATTGCGCCTCTTTATCGCCGTGCAGGGGTTTTCTTGGTTGCAACCACAAAAGGTTTATACCGTTGTCAATTTGATAATGGTGCCTTTTCTGCGCTTACTGCAATTACAGATCCAGATGGCGCTGCGTTTGGGCCTATCTCTTCCATTTCTGTTTCAGAACCTGTTTTTGCAAGTGGCGTTAACCCAACCTTCACCGTTGATTGCGTGACAGCCAAGGCTAGAACTGACTCGGGAAAACATTATCGCTTTACTATCCAAGTAAACGAAACGACAGGTGCTCATGTTGCTACCTCTACAACGGTATTGGTAAAAACGTTAGATCGTATGGTCTCTCAAATTATTACCGATGGTGCTACAACTGTTTATCATGCAGGAAAACCAACAGGTAAACAGGCTTCTGTTGATGTAGTTGCGCGAACCAATGAAACGACAAGTCCTGCGGTTTCTAATGGAATGATTGCAGATCAAGGAATTGGCATGGGACGTATTGCTATTGTTGGTGTTGATGGCACCAAGTTGGTAACCGTTGGTGGTCGCGTATACGTTCAATCTGTCTAATTTATAGCTAAGAAAATGAAAGGATCTTATATGAAGAATATGAGACACCGAATGTTTCATCTCCTCGCTGCAGCTTTATGCTGCAGCGCTGGGATGCTCCAGAGTGTGTACCACTCTAACCTTGAAGTCCCCTACGATGTGCATGTTAAAAAAGCATCGGGTGATCATTTAATCAAGTTTGGTGTTTATGGTGAGTATGGTGTTGAATCCAGCAAAGGGTTTGATAAAGATGGCAGTATTGTAAATGCTGCTCAAATTTATTCCCCGCTTGAATCAGCTCGGACCATGCTCAAAGCTTCAGAAGCACTGTTGGTGTTCCCAACCAGTGGTTACTCAACAACCGATTTCCCTCAAACTCTTGATTGGTCAGTATGGGGTGGCGGTCCGCTTTCGCTGGAAACAAACTGGGGTGATTTTTCTGTCACCGCAAATGCGCAACAAGCTGAAATGACCGTCTGGGGTCGTTTTCTTATTGATTATGGCACAATTCCAGGCCAATTTTATCTAGGTGTGGCATTACCTGTTCGTAGTATGCGTGTTGATAATGTTGCATGGGCAGATCTTACAGATGCTACAGCAGACATAGATAATCAAACTTGGATTGATAATTTAACCAGCAAGTTGAGCAAATACACTTCTGCGGCTGGTGGTTTGGACATTGCCGCATGGAGTAACCGTGGTCTTGGTGATGCGTCAATCTATTTTGGTTGGTCAAATGCTATTCATCATGGCGATGGCGCTATCCGCAAGGTAAGCGTACATGTGTCTGGTGGCCTTTCGATCCCAACTGGCGTGCAGCGTGATTATGATATCGCGTTCAGCGCACCATTTGGTAACGATGGCTCATGGGGTATTCCTCTTTCAGCTGGTTTCAAAGCTAATGTTGGCGATGATCTTAAGCTTGGTGTGGCTGTTGATTTGTTGTGGCTTGCTTCAAAATCAAAAGTACGCCGTCTTAAAACAGACTTGTTGCAGTCAGACTACTTGATCTTGACCAAAGGTAACGTAACAACAAAACCTGGCTTGACCATGAAAGCAAACCTTAACGCAACCTACCGTTGCTCTGAGGCTTGCAAGTTGATTATGGCTTACCAATACATCCAACATGAAAAAGACGTTATTAGTGGTGTTCCAACAGGTTACGATCTTGGAATTGTTAACTCTCTTAATTCTCTTGGCGCATGGTCTTCACAAGACTTAACACTCAAAGCGCAATTTGAAGGCTTCTTTGGAGCAGAGGAAGGTGATGACAGAGACGGAAATGAAGTAGATCTTTCATTATTCTATAAACTGCCGCTTGCTGGTAAGCGATCAGTTCGTACCGCTTCTGTGGGTGCTGAATTGAGTTTTTCTTTCTAAACAATCGACTCAAATCGTAAGGAGGGGGGGTAAAAGCCCTCTCCTTTTTTGTTGTTAATACTATTTTTGTTAATGGCGATTTATGCCATTTGTGTAATGACAACGTTAATCGCTTTTGTTATTTTTCAACGTATTGAAATCTTTAACCGGTCCGTGCTCTAGCGGATTGCGTATAAATTGTGTGTTTTTAATTTGTTGATACGTCCTAGTTGGTTCGCAGAGCGCTAGCAAATGCGAGGGATATACTCGGTAAGTTTCATATTTTAAGCATCTGGAGGTAGGGTTATGAACTTTCTATATAAAGTGTATTTATTTGCCATTATTGCTGTTTTTGCTCAACCTGTACGTTGTGCGCCTACACGTATTGTGCCAACAATTAACGCGATTATTTCTCACCTATTTGATTTTGTTGCCCATTATAAAAAGGTTCCCGATAAAAAAACCTTATCGTCATGGTTAGACAAAAAAATAGATTTGACTGATTTTGATGCTACAGAAAAGCGCATTATTGTGCATGTTTCGCGGAAAATCTTAACAGAAATGTGTTTTCATTTTGCGTCCGGCAAGTCTGAGCTCCAAAGCGTTCTTAAAAAAACTGAACAATTTGTCCGAGATTACAAAGATCACTTGAGCAGAGCTTCCTCTGGCGGGGCTGAAATTCCTCAGGAATTTGCGGTATTGGCAGATTTTGGGTTAATGGACGGCGATTTTTTGTTTGGCGACCCCGGCGAGATAGATACCTACCAAGAAGATTTTGTTCCTGTTGTTGAGCAGAACAGAAAACCTAAAAAATGTAATCAGCAAAAACGCGTACAGAATCTACAAAGAAGGGTTTCTGGCAATAAACGTTCGCGTCGCAATAAACGTTCGCGTTGGAAAAAACGCTTTCGTGCGCAGGTCAAAGCTAATCAATTGTCTAAGGATAGTTATGGCGCTCCTGCCAAAGAGGGATTTCTGAGTTTGCTGAAGACAATTTTTTGCAGATTTGTTTAATACAAAAAACAAGATTTTAAGATATCCGTGACAATTTTTTGAACATCACTAGACCCCTTTTTTTTTTGAATTGCACAAGTATTTACGCTCTGTTTTTTTTTAAATAAGATGTGCGACAGGTTGGGCCCCGGAGCTAATCGTTGTTTCAGCGCTTACTTGTCTGGATATATTTGGGGCGCGTAGTTCAAAAAAGGTGTGATATGACGCGTACTACTAGTTTTGTTTCCAAGATGTTCTTCGGATTATTTTTGTTTCTATTTTTTTCGCCTGTATTTGTTTGTGCAGATATTGCGCTTACTGCAGGGCAGTATGGTTTGCCGTATCAATGGCAGATGCGACGTACTGCATTTTATAATGCAACACAGCAGCAATTGTTTGCTGGGTCAATTGCACCAAATACCGGAAGCGGTTTGATTGTTTCTACAGTAAATGGCACCGATGTTTTTAATTATTCGCCTGCAGGGTTATCTGCTGGTGATAACACTGATGCGAGTGGATACGAAAAACGTGCAGTTTGGGATGCAACGCTTGTGTATCAAGGTGCAACGCCAACTCCATGGCTTGCTGTGATTATGGCAAATGCCACAGGAACTGCTCCAGATCGTCAAATGTATTTGATCAACGTAAACAACCCAACTCAAGTTATTTCGTTTACTAACTTTCAGAATAACGCTGCCGGAAATGGTTTACCGTTCAAGGTAAGTATGGCAGATCGTTCGAACGGTTCGGTTGCGGCTGCAGATAAACCCGTTTTGATGGTGGCAATTTCAGGAAGCACTTCTGATGCTGCATTTAATTCAACAACATCGGGTGCATGTTTTAGATTGTATAAAATTGACACTGTTGGTAGCACGTTGAGTGAATTTTCTGGTTCAAAATTTGATGCTTCTGCAATTGGTGCATTCAGTGAACTGCGTGACATGTGGTGGGATTCAACTCTCAAGCGCATGTATTGTGCATTTGCACGTACCGACGAAACTAAAAATGGCGTCACAGCGTTGTATCTAGATGAATCAACTGCTGCGTCTCCTGTTGTTAAACGTCTTAACAATGCTGAATTACTTACAGCGCCGGCTTCGGGTAACTCATTGTTGCCATATGCTCACAAGGTAAGAACATTCACGACAAATCCGCTTGATTCTGCTTCTGCTCAAAATCGTTACCTTGTAGTTAACGGTGGACGAGATAGTAGTTCTTACAACAAGATTTATGTATTACCGTTGGTGAATAGGGGGATTACATACTCTGACCCATTCACAATTGCTGCAACACCAGCTCATGGTGCGATTGACGTTAAAACAAATGCAGGGCTTTCTGGTACTGGTGAAACAGCAAATGATAACTCATGGCTTGATCAAACAAATGATATTGCCCTTCTGACCGCAGGTCTTAACAGCTCGTCGTTGGTTGCGTTACGCACAGTTGGTTGTGGTCCGTTGCCTATTACTTTAGCAACACCGGTGACAGACATTCAGGTTTCTGCAACAGCGTACGGTATCAAAGTGTATGTTTCGGTTGCAGACACTACCGGTGGTGAATGTTTATTCGTTTCAACAGCCATTTTACGTCATACTAATGGAACACAAGATAGCACGCCTGTTGCTGGTCAGAATTCACGGCTGATTGGCTGGACCCCATGGAAAAAAGTTGCGGATTCGGCATTTAACAGTCCAGTTGTAAGTTTTGGTGTTTCTGGCTCTCCAGAAAATTTGGTGGTAGCGCTTCGTGATGATAATTCAATTATTGCACGCTCAACAACTTCATTTCCTACGTTTGCAACGATTCCGCAACGTTCATTTTCTCAAGTAACTTCAACTAAATTAGATATCGAAGACAACTCCACATTGTGGCGCAATCGCCGTCTTTCGGTGTTTGATAGTACGTTGCGTCGCTGGTACGTTGGTACAACGCTTGCAGATCAAGACACTAATTCATTGGTGTTGTATGAAGGCGGCGCTGCTGGAGTAGCACCAGCAATTATTGGATCAACATCAACAACTCGTCTTACATCATTGAATAATCAGCCTATTTGGACGATGAATACGTTTGGATCTTTTGCCTTTGTGGTACCGCATACCGAAATAGGTCAGACATATTCCTATGGAGGTAAAAATATCTATTTGCTTACCGCTGGCATGTTGATAGCTCAAAACACTGTAGCTGATGTCAAAGATATGAACGCGGGGGCTTCTCGTGCTATTAACATTGCAGGTGGGCAAAAAGGAAGTGAAACCGTTGTGCTTGCAGCAATTCCAGATGCAGTGCGCAATGATTTTTCAAGTGGCAACAATAATTGCGTGCGTTTGTTTAAACTTACTACCGGTGATACGCCTGCGCTCGCTAAAGATGATGCTTTTGTGTATGACTTGCGAACAGGCGGGGCTCCGTTAGCGCTTCAAGCAGGACAATCAGGCGCGGCATTGACCTATCGATCTCTTGAAGACATGCATTATGACAGTGTGATGAATGGTGTGTATCTTGGATTCTCAAAAGCTTCCGATGGTAACGGTTCAAGCACCGATGCCGGTTTAACCCTTATTGGGTGGAATGCTGCCGGAAACGCTTCGCGAACAACCGGCAAATTGCTTGAAGGAACGGTAGCTGATACAACCGGCTTTAAGCATGTTTTAAAAGTTCGTACTATGCATACTCGTGTGGATACTACTACCGCAACAAATACTCGTTCATATTTGATTTTTAATGGCACCAACTATGCTGGTGTTGCGAGTGATGGTTCTGGTCTTGTGAACGCAAAACTTAATAGAATTTATGCCTTGCCGCTAGTAACCAGTGGTGCAGATCTTGGTAAAATTGCAACATCAACAACTCATGCAACTGCAGCAGTCTTAGCATCATCCACGTGGAGTGAAACAGGAAATTCTGCTGCAGATTATGGTAAACACGTTGTGGGTGGTGGCTATTTGCCAACGCATGCGCGTGCAGTGGTAACCGACATGGTTGTTGCAGGGAAAACAGCTTTTGTCAGTGTTGCCAATCCGCAAGGTATTGATGGTTCATGTGGTGTGTTTGCTTCAACAGCGCTCACTGATAGCGATGAAAAACTTGTTGGGTGGACAACCTGGAAAAAGGTTAATGGCGATAACGAAAACGTTGCTGCGATTGGTTACAATGCGCACTCGGATACTATTATTAACGTAAACCACGACTCATCGCGCATTGAAGAATCATCGTGGAGAAGCCATGGCGTTGTAGATTCATCGCGTGATGGCATGCAAACTATTTTGTCATTCGTAAAAACGTTGGAAGCAGATTTTGGTGCAAGCACGCGTGGCATGTACAACATTCAAAATATGTTGATGAGATCAAACGACAATGCAACTTTCGTGAACATGATTGGCGCGTTTAGCTACAACAAAGTTGCTCTTGCGCATATTGCAAAAAAAGCGATCGGCGATGTTGGTTCGTGTAAATATCCGCACAAATTAGAAACCAGTCGTTATCGATTGTACGATAGCGATGCAGTGCTCCAGTCGATTAGAAGTTTGTATTGCTTGGCCTTGCCGTCTCGTCTCCCCGGTTGGGTTTTTGCGGGCGGTTATCGTGGGCTTGCTGTGTTGTGCAGTAGTTCAAATGGCCGTGCGTGGACATCGTTGCTGTCTTCGTTTAATGACACCACGGGAAGTCAGCCGGCACTTAGCGCTCAAACCTGGACTCAGATTTCTGCAGTGGTTGGTCCGGTGTATAAAATTGTAACGTTGAACGTAGTTGATCCTGCGACAAGCGGATTTGCGCCATTAGTTGTATGCATGACGAAAAAAGGACTGCAGGCGTTTATTGCAAACGAAAACAAATTTAAAACAACATCACCAACTGCATTGGGATTGTTTGATGCTTCAACCATTTTCACTGATCCTGGCGAATACATGCGTGATATTGCGGTTGTTGGTGGCAAGATGTTGTTGGTTGGCACAACCAAGGGATTGTACCTATTGCAAGTCTCTGACAACAGTGATTCGTTCTTGGCGTCTCCAGCGCCGATTTTGTACCAAGGTGCACATCTTGGGCCAATTGGTTCGATAAAATGTACATCTCCTGCACCAGCATCAATTATTTCTGGTAATCCAACTGGGCTTAATTCTGCGTGGATTGCGGTTGATGTGCTTACATCACGTGTGCTCAAAAACCAAAGTGTGCACTATCAATTTAAGATTAATTTGAATTCAACCGGTTCGGTAAATACAACAACCACGCCGGTTATTAAACGAGCTCTTACGCATCTTGAAGGTAAATTGCATGTTTCTGGCGATGCAACGTATTACGTCTTGCCGGGTAAGCATTTGTCTACGGGAGGTAGTATGGATGTACTTGCAAATGGTGATGGGTCGGATATTAGTCCGTTTCCTACCGTAAAAAATGACTCGCAAATTGGTGAAATTTCTGAAAGCGCAGTTGATGGTGCTCGAATTGTAACAGCTGGAGGAAGCGTCTATGTGTATAAAGTGTAATCTTGAACAGACAAACGTGGGATTAAAAAACATGATGACTACTGCAGGTTTCTGGCAAAAAACACTGAAAAAAACAGCGCTTTTAGTTGTGCTCGGGATTTTGGCAGCGCCAGCGCAAGCTGCGTATACCGCGAATTTTTTACGCGCACAAGATGTTGGGTTCCTTCAATTATTTGATGCGAACAATCGCTCTTTTATGACAGGCGCATTACTTGAGCATGGTTTTTCATCTTCGTTTGGGTACGATGGTGAAGGTAATCAGGTTCCTGTTATGCAAATGTATGCGACAAAACAATCTGCACAAGCGATGCTTTCGGACACGGTAATTACGTTTCCGCAAAATGAAGATCCAGAACAGTTTTTTGTAAACACTGTTCAGCAACCGTATGGAGATGATTGGGGTTCGTTTTCTGTTGCAGGGAAATACCAAGAGACCAGTGTCACCGTGTGGGCGCGTGGTGTGCTTTCAACACCAGAAACATTACCAGGTAAATTTAGCCTTGCAGGCTATTTGCCGGTGAAATCGATTCGCGTGGAAGGGGTTGATTGGACAGATCTTTCTGATGACTCAGCTCTTGGGGTTGAAGAGCGCCAGGTTGGTTTTACCAATCGTCTTAAAGATTTTGTAAAGGAAGTTGGTTCTCTTGATCTGAATAACTGGAGTAAAATTGGGCAAGGCGACGCGGTGTTGCAACTTGAGTGGCAACATGAATTCAAACAAGAACTTGATCTTGTTCAACATGTTAAGCTCGAAGCAGCACTTGGAATTCTTATCCCAACGGCGCGCATGTTAGATGGAGATATTGATCAGATTTTTTCAGTACCACTTGGTACGAACGGTGCATGGGGTATTCCAGTAAAAGGAAGTCTTGAAGTGCAAGTGCACGAGCGAGCGTCAGCGGGTGTCTGTGTGGACGCGCTGTGGCTTGCGGATGTAACTAAGCCAAGGCGATTAAAAACCAACTTGAATCAAACCGAATATTTGCTTCTCTCAAAAGGTCGTGCTCGCATGCAACATGCGCGTACGTGGAGATTTAGTTTGTTCTCACGCATTCATTTACCTATTGAGGGATTGTGGGCGAGCGTTTCGTATCATTTTGCAAAAACAGGTGATCATACCTTAGTGCCAGAAGATAATGATTTCAGTAGCCCGGTGGTTAATTCAGCTGAATCGCTCAAAGAATCATCATCGCATGACATCTTGTGTCGGCTTCATTTTAATCGCGCGCAAGAAAATACATTTACCGCACCTGGCGTGAGTTTCTTTATGAAGTTCCCCGTTGGTGGTTGCCGTAGCGTGCGCAATGTTACTTTTGGTGGCGAGTGCATGTTTGCGTTCTAAATGAGTATTAAAACAAAAAGGACCTGCCGAAAAAGCAGGTCCTTTTTGTTTGGTAGAGTTTTTAGTCTACTGAGAGCGCTTTGAATTGTTGTTTGAGTTCAACTATATCGTTATTAAGGCTCATTAATGTTGCCTCTGATTGCTCCGAGTGTACATAAATGCGGCGATCAACAATTGCTTCAAGCATACTTAACGTGCTTACGCCACGAGATCTAATTGCGTCAAGTGAGCCTTCTGCGTAGCGCGGGCTGCGGTTGTCAGACCATTTGCTGTAAGAACGGTTATTTTGGCTTGGAAGAGATGCATCAGGGATTAGAGTGATGAATTTTCCTTTTAAAGCAGAAACTTTATTCAAGAGCAAGGTAAGAATACCTGCATGTTTTGGAAGATCCTTAATCCCTTTGTTGAGTTTGTCTTCCAACCGGCCTAAAGATCTTACGCCCCGATTTCTTAAAAATTCGATTGAGCCGTGATTTTTTCTAGGAAGGCCAAAAGAGCACGCGGTTCTGAAATACACATAGCAGCTGCCTGCGCCCAAGCTAAATAACAACAAGTATAAAAGTATGTTTTTTGTCATTTTGATCCCTTTGATAATCCATTACTACTACTTAACGAGTATTTTTTATACTGCTATGCGAAGTCAATAAGAGGGGGGTATGGCGACCGTTGATGACTGGGACATGTGGTTCATGAAAGAATGCGGCACAAATAAAAAAGACCTGCGGTTTAGGCAGGCCTTTTTGTATTTAGATGCAGTGTTATTTTTATTCTGCTTCTGTAACGTCAACAAGTTGTGGTTGTTCGTCAGCGACAAGCAAGCTAGCGTCAAGTTGAGCTTTGATTTTTTGAGCGAATGCTAGAACTGATTCTAATGCTTGAATATTAAACACAGGAAATTGTGTATCACCAGCAAGGTACGGAGCAGGGTTCTTTTTGTAGTCGGTTTGAAATGCTTTACGAGCTTGTTTTGCTTGGTCAAGAGCTCTTTGAGCTTTTTTGATTTCTACTTTAATTGTTGTAAGAGCTGTATTATATTTTGTGCTGAGTTCTAAAGAATCGAATTCATCACCAAATGGAACAAGGGTTGCTTCTCTTATCCGTGCTTTTTCTTTAGTTGCTTTTTTTGCTAGTTCTTGAGTCTTTTCTTTTTTTTCTGCAGAAATTGCTGCAGCTTGTTGTCTACGAGCTTCGGCAACAACGCTTGTGTTTGCCGTCATAGCTTGTCCTGCGACCAACACAGTCAAGATAACCAATAATGATTTAAACGTTTTGATAAAAAACTCCCCGTTTTTTTTTGATACCACAAGGTACATCCCACTTGAACGCACCGTTATTGTTTCAGATTGTAACAATTTGTGTGTTTGCTCAACGGGGGGGGGAGTGGGAGTAAGAAAGTGGGCTTTTTAGTGAAAAAAAGTGTGTTCTTTTTTTAAAAACCAAGAAAAGACAAGTTTTCTAGAATGCTAATTCTGGAGTTTTTGGGGAATGAGTTTGTGTTATTTTTGTAAAAAGCTTAAAACAACGGGCTTTTTTCTCAAAAAAGAGCCCCCAAGAATTTTTCCTTGGGGGCAGAGTGAGGATTTAGTCCCAGCTTAATGAGCCGGCGCTTTGATATTCGGTAACCCTTGTTTCAAAGAAGTTTTTCTCTTTTGGCAGGTCTGTTGCTTGCGACATCCATTGAAGTGGGTTTTCTGTTTTGTAGAGTTTTGGTAATCCAAGACGTTCAAGGCGGCGATCAGCAATGTATTCGACGTAAGAACAGAATTGTTGAGGGTGGGTCCCTACGATGCCTTCTGGGCATGCTTTAATGATATACGCTTGTTCGAGCTTAACCGCTTGTTCAATAAGATCGATAACTTCTGCTTGAAATTCTGGGGTCCAGACGTTTGTGTTTTCAAATTTAATGGTGTTAATTAAATCGCATCCGAATGCCAGGTGAATACTTTCATCACGCATGATGTATTCAAATTGTTGGCCAATCCCGACCATTTTCTGTTGGCGTTTGAGGGCAAGCATCATGGCAAAGCCGCCATAGAAGTTTATTCCTTCTAAGATGACGTAGAAGCCAATTAAATCGCGCAAGAATTTTTGAATGTTTTCATCGCCTTCGGTGCTAAAGTTGGGGTCGAGGATCGATTTGGTGAGATTTACCACAAAGTCGTCTTTTGCTTTAATTGTTGGCTCTGTTTCGTACATCGAATAGATCATATCTGGTTCAAGGCCCAGCGAGTCGCAACAATAAATAAAGGTATCGGTGTGAATTGCTTCTTCAAAGGCTTGTCTGAGCAAATACTGACGTGATTCTGGGTTGGTTACATGTTTGTAGACAGAAAGAACTAAGTTGTTTGCGGTAAGTGATTCTGCGGTCGAAAAAAAGCCGAGATTAAACAAAATCATCTTGCGTTCAGCGGGTGACAAAAAAGTCGCACTGCGCCATTGCTCAATATCTTTTTGCATGGAAATTTCTTCTGGCGTCCAGCTGTTCGCGATGCCATTTTTATAATGTTCGCGAGCCCATGGATAGCGCATAGGAAGAATTTTATTTGGATCTGTTTTTGAATCATTTAGCAATGCCATGATCTACTCCTTACCAAGTTTTTCGTTTAAACGCCCATCATCATAGCAGGTTGTAGCGGGGTGGGCGACTGAAATTTTTTCTTGTTCCGATCGCCTTTGTTGGAGCGAGAAATAAGAAAAAATTTTCTCGATGTATGGACTTGCAACCGTGTTTGCATAAGCTTGAAACAGTGGGTTACTATGCAGCCAGGTGTTAGTCTTTGTGCGTTACGCAAAGGCGTTATGTGCGGTATGATTTTTGAGAGATCATCATGAAACGAATTAGCTGGGAGCAGTATGCCTTGCGGTTGGCTCAAGTTGCAGCGCAACGATCAGAAGATCCGTATGTTCAGGTGGGCGCAGTTGCCTTGCGCGCAGATAATTCGGTTGCGGGTATTGGATACAACGGCGCGCCAGCTGGTGTAACGATTGATTGGTCATCGCGAGACGGTCGCAGGCCCTATGTTGTTCATGCAGAGATTAATGCATTGCGTTATGTACGGCCGCATGAGTGTGCGTTGATGATTGTTACATTGGCTCCATGTGCCAGTTGTTTGACGGTTATCGCAACGTATGGGATAAAAAAAATTCGTTACATTGCAGATTACGTCGATAGTGAGCTTACCAAGCAAATGGCAGCAACGTTTGGTATTGAATTGAAAAAAATAGAAGCTGAATTGTTTGAACTAGAGAAAAATGCATCCGAGCAATCGATAGTTTAAGACTGATCGGCTCTTGGCTTGCTTAAAAAATAATTGTGGAGATGTGCAATGCACGAAAAACGGGTTTCCGCATGCACCATTGTGCTCATGGGAGCAACGGGTGATTTAACAAAACGCAAGTTGATTCCTGCACTGTATAAACTTTTAGTTGATGGCTATTTAAATGATTATGTGATCATTGGTACTGGCCGTGAACATTCATCAAAAGAAGCTATTTTTAGCGCAGCACAATTATTTGTGCAGAATCGCGATGCTGCATTGTGGCAACAACTTTTCTCGCGTTTTTATTATCAACGCGTTGATTTTTATACCCCGGACGATTACACCAGCTTGAAAGCATGCATTGAGCAGCAGGAAGCTGCCTATAATTTGCCGGGCAATCGATTATTTTTCTTAGCAACTATGCCAGAGCACTTTGCGCAAATTACTCAAGCTCTTGCTGACCATGGCATTGCACGGCGAAATACGCCGGGCGAGATGTGTGGTTTAACCGAGTGTCCCTGGCAACGCGTGATTTACGAAAAACCATTTGGTAAAGATTTAGCATCTGCTAAAGCAATCAATCAAAAAATTGCAGAAGTCTTTTCTGAGCAGCAGGCATTCCGTATTGACCATTACTTGGGTAAAGAATTAGTGGCCAACATCGCCGTCATTCGTTTTGCAAACACGGTGCTTGAGCCTGTGTGGAACAATTATTTTATTGAGTCAGTGCAGATTATCCTGAAAGAAAAAGTAGGCGTTGAAGCACGCGGTGCGTTTTATGACAGCTACGGCGCGCTCAAAGATGTGGTGCAGAACCATATGCTCCAGTTGTTGGCTCTTATCGCAATGGAATCTCCACACCATTTAACGGGCGAAAACATTCGTGATGCCAAGGTAGAAGTACTCAAAAAAACCTCAATAACCGATATGCTGTTGGGGCAATATGATGGTTATCTGCAAGAAAAAGATGTGAAACCGCATTCACGTACCGAAACCTTTGCGGCTGTTCGTTTGGCAATCGATACCGATCGCTGGCGAGGCGTGCCATTTTTTATTAAAACCGGAAAAGCGCTGGATAAGAAAGAAACCAGCATTCATGTTACGTTTAGAAAAAGCCCACATCTGCGCACAGAATTGGGTGGTGGATCAAATGTGCTGACCATTGCTGTGGAACCCAATGAGGGCTTTTCTTTGACGCTTAACGGCAAGGAGCCGGGCAAGGCAGATGCTACCATTCCCGTGACCATGAACTTTAACCACAGCAGTATTTTTGGGCCAAATACGCCCCAAGCGTATGAGGTGCTCATCGCCGATGCGTTGCGCGGTGACCAGTCGGTGTTTGTGCGGTTTGATGAGATTGAAGAATCGTGGAAAATCGTTGATGACATGTTGTCTCAACAACATACGTTGTTTGAGTATCTCCAACAATCCGCTGGTCCTTCAGAGCTTGTTGCATGGTCTGAAAAAAATTGCATGAACTGGGTTCGTTAAAAAGATGAGTTTTCGTTGAATGCTCGGTTTTTGCACAGCTAGAAAACCTTGCCGAGCAAAAAGACAAATTTGTGAGGCTTTTATAGTCAAAAAAATCAATGGAGGTCTTTGGTTTTTAGCGATACGCTTGTTTTCTCAGATGTGATTGTGGGTAAAGGAAATAACTATGAATATGAAATTGTGGTGTATGGTTGGCTTTTTAAGCCTTACGAGTGTTGCTCAGGCTACATTGTATGGTTGGGAAGGTAGAACTCAACCTTCGGGACCAGGATGGGTTCTGATGGAGCTTGATATACCTGCATCTTTAAGATTTTTTCCTCAAGGGTGGGTGATTCATTTCCATGAAGTAGTTGAATGCGTCCATCTTCCAGAGTCAAATGATGAGGCGCCGCCATTTGTACGCCTTACAAATGATACTTTGTGGGTAAAGGACAAAGAAGACAACGTCTATAAGCAGCTTACATTTGATGTTTACATGGCTACGCTTGATGATTGTGAATCAAAAGAAATGCGCGTTTTGACAGGGCGAAAGCATTCCGATGTGATCTTGAACGACTACACTCTAGAGCGTGATGTTGTAAAATTATTTTTCATTCAAAATCTTTTTGAAGGGCTTTTAACTGAACTTAAACCAGATTTTGAGACTTCTCGAAAAGAAGCTGAGTGCCTAACAGGCTGGTATCTTTTGGGCATTAATTCAGCGGTAGCGATGGAGGGTGGCTCGATGGCATATTTGCCGACGAAGTTCTCACCAGAAGAAACTCTTCCCCTTTTCTTAAACCCGCTTCACGACAAAGATTTGCCAGAATGCGTTTATCTCACAGCAGATAAAACTTTTTGGGCAAAGAGCATCTGTGGATCACGGTATGTGCAGCTTGTGCTGGATGAGCGGTCCATGGAAGATGGCTCTATCGTTTTATTGGTTACTGCAGGTGAACATGCGCACCAAGGAAAAATTGTCTGTGATTGTGATACCAGTCCTACCTCTGCGCAGAATGGCTTTGTTGAAACACAGCTTCAAAAATTGTTTGAGGGTTTGACCTCTCGCAGGAAATAAATCTCAGAGAATAAACAAAAAAGAGATCGGAAGTTATTCGGATCTCTTTTTTTTGGTTAGCTAAGCTTTGGCAGGGTTATGAGAAAGGCGTTTGCTGGATGAATGTTGCGAGTAGCGGGTCTGAGCTTTTCTAAATATTTTACAAGTTTCGTGTGCATGGTTTGCGTTCCTGTTTGGATTAGCAAGAGCCTTCCTAGAGCTTCATCAAAATCAAAACTTTCTTGGCTTGCAAGGTCTTGTATAGCGCGCACAAGTAATGATTGTCTGCAGCAGAAAGGAAGTTTGCGCTTAGCGCCATCCCAAGGGTGTTGTTTGGGGCAGCTTGGACAAGCAAGTTTGATAGTTAGTAACAGGGGCGCTTGGAGTTGGTGCATTCTAAAAAATGGCTCCGCGGAAAGCTCTTTTGTCCCTAAATAAAAACGCAAGCTAAGACCGTGAGCAAGCTTGTGAAGATGTCTCCACTGTTCATAAAATTCATTAAATTTTTCTATTCCTGCTTCGGTAAGGGTTTGTAAACCTTCCGGAACAAGATCGTGATGTTTTCTTGCTTCTGCTAAGTTGTTCGTGCGCCATTCTAGGTTGCTGCGCATTTCATCGAGCAATTTAACAGTCATGAGTAAGAGGCCATAAACTTCTATCCACATTTGTTGAAATTCGTTTCCACCTAATAAGGTATCTGTCGCATAGACGTGTTCTCGTGCTCGCGGCAACGCGCTGAGGCCTGAGATTCTTGTGTGTTTAGTGCCACCGGGAGTTGTTTGTTGCTCAATTCCAGAATTTGGCAAGTCTGTACGAATTGGCGAAAATAGTCTTAGTGTGCTGTCTGCTGTTCGCTCAGCGGTTCTGCCACGCTCGGTTGAACCAGCGGTTGAGGATGAAGTTGTGCTGCTGCGCTTCCCGCTTTTTTTTCCTGCATCAGGGTCTGCCACTGCAACCGGGCGAGACTGTCCACATCCAGAGAATACAACGGAAGTTGCAGCAAAAAAAACAACAACAATAGCGCTAATGTTCCGCATAATTCCACCCAGAAAATGGATTGTAAGCCGAAAATAATCATGGGCAATCAGTACGTCGGGTGTAAATAGCCTTGGGATTCTGATGTCTACCAAGATAGTTTTGTTTGGGTTTTTGCTTGTGAGCTTCAAATAAAAAAGGGCTCCATGATTGGAGCCCTTTTTTATTTAATACATTTGGGTTGTTTATTTGTAGGGAAATGCAGGTTGGTTTTTTGTGTTTTCGCCGACAAGTTGACCAACTAATCTCAAAATAGCTTCATTCATCGGGAGTTCTTTTGAGTAGGTGTTTGTTGTTAGAACAAGGGTGAGATCCGGTGCTACTTCAACAAATGAAGATGCACGTGTGGTTGTGGCAGTGCTTGTTGGAGAGCTGACGGGCGTATAAATCATAACAGTCTTAGGGATAATGAGTGTGTTGTTTTTATCCAAAATCACATCCAGTACTTTGTTCTTTTCTTGTGAGGTATATTCCCGTTGCAAGTCGTTGAGCACAATAAGATTCCAGTGGTTTTCATTGAGTTGCTTAGCATAATTGTTGAGGCGGTTGCCAAGAGCAATGATGTCGCTTTCCCAGGCAAAAATCATGCGGCATTGTTTGCCATCTTGGTTGTAGCAGTTGTTAGTTGATACGCAACTTTTTAGGACAACATCCAATTTTTCGAATAAGGCATTTTCAATAACGAATGGTACGTCTTTTGGATAAGACATTGGGGTTGGTTGGCTCCATGTATTTTGGCTTTGAGGACGTAACCAGTAATCGAAATTTTGGGGAAGATTTGTACACGTTACATAATCAAGAACTTGCAGAGCAAATTCGCGTGTTTCTTTGAATGTGGTGATGGGAAAAGCAAAGGACGCATCGGAGATTTCATTTGGTGCAATGAGCTCTTTGAGTAATTTGAGGACATGTGGAGGGATTGTGGCAGCTTCTCCATAGATGGTACAGCAGAGCACTGATGAGCCGGGCGAATTGTAATCGCTTTCTTTCTCTACTTCCAAGAAGAATGTTTCTGATGGGTTTGGGAATTTGACGAGTGTTTGAGCAGTTGGTGAGTATCCAAATTTATTTTTGACTTCAGTGATAAATGACTGGAGACTGCGGGCTGACGCCAATGTAGTAACATCTACGCCATTTAGGAGTTGAATTTTTTCTGTTGGGGAAAATTCAATGAAGGTTTTAGTGTTCACAGGTGGAAAAACTGCCGATTGACCATAAAAAATAACTGCTACAGGGGTTTGTCTAAATCCTGCGGTGTGGCAAAAGACTTGTTTGGAATTAAACGTTGTTTTTTCTACACTCTGGGTTTGAGGATTTGTGATTGTAAGCGTTGTAGAGCGGCTAACGCATCCATCTTTGGAGTAACTGATTGCAGATAGTGAGCTTGCAGTGGTAACCGTAAGCGCCGCAAAAAGAGCAGCTTTTTTTAAGAAAGCGTAGTGTTTCATAAAAACTAATTCCTTAATTTTGAGGAGATATGTCTTTCAACGGTGCCAGTTTTATGGGCTTTTGCAAGAAAAAATCAGAATGTTTGAGAAAGCATGCTTTTTATAAACATTTTGTGATGCAACACAGCCAGCTGATATTTCCTTTTGAAACATTTGGTAGGCATTTTTATTTAGAACTTCTTTTTTTGGGGAGCGCTTGGGGGAAGGGTAATTGACCATTGAGCTACTCTAAGAGCCTTCCCCCATGAGGATGTTTTTTTGAGGGGGGGTGATTGAACAGGATAGATAAAAGCAGCACTGTTTTCTAAAGAAACAGTTTCCAAAGGACTGCGCAGATGGCGCACAGCATCATGCCCCATCCAACATCTAGTGCAATCATGGCAACTGGCCATTGGATTTGAAGTGCGGCATTTGTTAGGTCGTAAACGCCGTAGGTTACTAAGCCGAAAAGAGCGCCTTTAAAGGCGTAAATTTGGATAGGTTTGTTTTCTGGAAGGCTTTGTATGACAAAGTAATAGGTGCCTATAACAATAAGTACCCAGCATGCTACAGCGTATGGGGTTCGAACAATTAAATCCCCCGAAGCGCTTATTGTAAGGTATGGCTTGATTAAGTTGATGAGTGTGTTGCGTGCAATGATGCCAATCCACAAGAAATCAATTGCGATTGTGCAGATGGTCGTTGCCAGAAATGCAAATAAAAAAAGCATTGATGATCCTACTCTTCTAGTTTCTTGATTAATATCGGCTAGAATATCTGGCTTTGTTTTTTCAATGCAATTTTCTGTGCATAATGACGCCCATTGTATGTCCTTTTACAAGAGAAGGGGTTGTTGTTTTAAGGGGTTTTGAAATTTCTAGATTTCTTAATTTTAAAAAAACACTCGCTTTTTAAGCGAAGGATAGGGGGGGTTTTATCTTTTTGTTTTGATATGAGACCTTCGTTCAGAAGTTATTGATTGATTTTTGAGTGTGATTTGTATGCGTAATAAAATGATAAAAAAAAATTTTGTTTTACTTGCATGGTATCTTTCGTTGAGCACTTGTGCTCTTGAGAGTGTTTCTCGATCTTTGGCGCCTGTTGTTATCAAGGATGTGGAGCGTTGTATTGCCAAGATGCCTTTGTATCGAACTAAAGATTTAACACCCGCTTCGGTTATTCCAGACAATTTAAAAAAAGCTGTTTCTGCATTTGAAATGCAAGGCTGGCGCGATGAAGCAGAGGATGCTATTGATATTCTTACCAAAAACGAATGGATGGCGTTTGGTCTATTTGATGGACATGGTGGAAAAGATGTTGCAAAAGCGCTTGTTTCTTCAAATCCCGCTACCCGGATTCTACAAGTGCTGTTAGAACTTGTTGTCAAAACAGGAAAGGTAGACAATGCGCAGATTGCTGCGGCATATGTTCAAGTCGATGCCCATCTAGAGCTACTTTCTTCTGGGAGTACTGCAATTGTTTGTTTAATCAACACGGCCACGAAAGAAGGCTTCTTTATTAATCTTGGGGATTCTCGCGCTGTTGCGCTCAAGCAAGATGATACGTATGTTTCCACCGTTGATCACTCGCCAGATACTCCTCAAGAGCTTGCACGAATTGAGGCTGCTGGCGGTAAAGTAATTTGGCATGGTTGTTGGCGTGTTAACGGTAGTCTGGCGGTTTCACGCTCTTTTGGTGATTTTCATTGCAAACCGTTGGTTAATGAGAAGCGGCAGTATCATGTGGGAATTGAGCCTGAGGTGATTTCTTTTAAATTGGATAGTGTAAAAACAATTGTACTTGCATGCGATGGCGTATGGGATGTGGTTCAGAATGAGCATTTGGCTGAAGTTATTGCTATTGCCAGAATGGTTCCTGCGTATAGCTGCGCTGAGTGTTTGTGCAAAGCCGCGTGCTGGCTTCGATCAACAGATAATATTTCTGCGCTTGTCATCGATGTTGCAAAATTGCCTATGGTGCAAGATAGGCAGGGAGAATCTGCAAATCAACTTGCCGTTCCCGTCGCTGTCGCATAGATATCTTTTTTGACTCAACGTTTTTTCTTTTTTGTAGTGGGTGTTGGAAGAGCAATTGACCATCTTGCCCACTCTAGCAGTGTCTCGCGGTGCTCTAAGATGCTTTCGGGAACGCAAAAGTACTTCATACTGTAGGTTTTGCCCTCGCGCTGGTAGGTAAATGGGTAGGCGCCAGCGGCAGCATAGGTTTTTGCGAGTGCATCATCTGCCTTGAGATAAAACTTTTGGTCGATAACAATTGCAAAGATTTTTCCACTTTTGTAGATTCCATGGCCGCCAAACATGGCTCGCGCGGTAACATTGGTGACAGACCCTAGAAGGTCGTGGATAAGGTATTCAATAAATTCGTTCATGTGTTTTTAAGCTCGGCAGAAATGAGCGGGAGCGCCTATTTTACCTGGCGCTCTCGGTTTTTAGTAGCTGTGGTTGGTGTTATGCGGGAATCGTCATTAAGCGTGGACGAAGGTGCGGATTTTTTCTGTAGTGTTCTTCAAGAGCGACTCTCCTAGCCTCCTCCTGAGCAATTCTATTTGCTTGGGCGAGTGCTTGAGCTGCTCTCAATTCAGCCGCTGCTACTTGTCGGCGCCTGAGATCGTCTGCTTCTTTTTGCAACTCTTCTTTCGTTTTCCCGTATATGAATTTGTAGTACTCGTCGTCAGTTAAGATTTTGTAGGCTAGATCGACATACAAAAGTAATCCATTTGGCGGTGGCGTTGAAGATGAACCATCTTCTGCTGTTGAGCCAGAATGACTGTCTTTGGCAGCCTGATATGCCCGTTCAATTTCATCGCGTGACGGATTTGATCCCCGTTTAAATCCAAGGTATTCTTCTGGGCTTGTTTGTGCAATTTTTTTGCATCTTTCCATCAGCAGGCGCTCTTCTGCTTCTTCAAACTGCTGCTGTGTATGGAAAAGCTTTCTGCGACTATGAGCGCTGGCTCTTCTGAGACGGTTAAGGGAGGCCGTGTCTTCTCGTGATGTTTGTCGACCACGACTCCACAAACAAAGTCTTGGGGATTGCGCGGATGTTAAACGTCTTTCTACTGCAGCGGCTAGATCATTGGGGAAACTGTCTACGGTGCAATTATCTAGCAGGGCTAAAACCGTGTCGCGGGTGTCTGCAATTGGCGAATCGCACTCTCTGCCTAGGTTAATTCTACGAAAGGTTGGTGACCAGTTATGACCTGTGAAGATGTGCCAGGAAAGATCGGTAGATCTATCTGTGTTCATCCATACAAAGCCTTTAAACCATTGGTTATTTTTTTCTATGAGGGTATTCCACGTGGAAGCCACTTCTTCTTGACTTCCATACCACCTACTTCGGACTACAGGGAACATGTCATTAAAGGTTTTTTGGTCGTCATTAACGAATATGACATGCCATTTGTAGTTCATAAAAATTGCTTGAAGATCTGGGGTTATTTCTTCTTGGTTTAGTGTGGTCAGTGGAATTACGATAATTTTAATTTGCTGCAATTTTGTGTCGGCTTCTAAGATTCCTGTGGTTCTTAAATGATCGATAGTACCAGGGAATGGTGCGCCAATAATAAGCACTTGGTTTACCTTTCCTGCGTTAAGTTCGGAGAAATCTACGACATGCCCATGTTCATCATCGGGTTTTGCTGCAAATTGTCGGTTAACTGTTACTTTGTTGTCGTTTCTGGAGGTTGTTCCTTCTCCAGCACCAGAGCCTGTTGGTTGTGGGGAATTAAAGAGAGCAACTGTATGTTCTTGTAGAAAATCCATGACGGGTACGACATAATTCTTGCAACGTTCAATGTTTGCGGCTTTAACTGCAGCAGCTTGGGCGGCTGCATCTTTTCTACGTTTTTCTTCTGCTAAAACGGCTTCATGGTCCATTCTTGCCTGAATTGCGCCTGCTTTTTCTGCGAAGGCCATTTTTACAGCATCTGGTGAAGCATATCTTGCAAGATTGCGTCTAATTTCTATGAGCGCCTCATTGTGAGCGGGATTGGCGGTATCTGCGTCAGAAAATTTGACAGCTCTTTGTTGATAGTCATGCTCGGATGCTTCAACGGTCAGCCCTAATCCTTTGAGGTATGGCTTGCGTTTGTCTGTGATTTGAACAGCAATGTCTTGCGCGGTTGTGCTGTTGGTTGCATTTATAAATAAAGAACTATGATTGTAAGACGAGTAGGAAAATGAGTAGTAACTGGAACTATTGCTTATAAGTACACAGGTCCAGCCATAGGTATTCAGTTTTCTGATTTCTGTTTCTGAAAAAGGGTAAAAGTCTGAGGTAGCAACAACCAGTACTTTAATTTGCTCAGCTAGTGAGTCTTTTTTGAATTGAGGGCTGCTAAAAAAATGATTTTTTCCTTCAGAGCTGAGTGCGCTGACTACCACGATGTCTGCTTTGCCTGGGCCGCTTACATCAAGTGTTGTATTTGTAGTTGGAGTACCCCAGGTATTCGTGATATCTGCTTTGCCAACAAATAAGGTTGGAGTTGTGCCTGAAGGGAAAAGATCGGTGCGCTGTGAGAGTGCGTCAGCAAGTTCTTGCGCAAAGCGGTCAATTTTATGTGTGTGGCGATGCTTGGTGATAATTGGTGTTGCTCGAATTGCCAATGTTGCCAGAGCGCCAGCTCCAACTATTTTTCCAAAGGTTTTTAGTGCTGTTGAGTCTGGGACAAGCAGTCCTTTGAGAAAATTTTCAAGATAGGTAGGGATTTTGACATCAGGGCCGTATACGCAGACGTCAACTTTTAGGGGTGTGAGTTTGCCCAATTCATCAGGGGTTAATTTGTTATTTCTTTGGAGTTTTTGAACTTCATTGAACCGCAGGTAGAAAGAAAAATCTACACAGAAGGTGGTTGCGGGGTTATCTGTTTTTAATATTACAGCGTGTCCTACGTTTGATTGTGAGCACTTAACCATGATTTTAAAGGGAGTTTGTTGTGTGGCAATTGTTTTTTCATGAGATTTTTGCTCGACAAATTCGCTTTGCATATCTTTGAGCTCTGCAAGAGCAACAGGAATTGGGGTCGCGTCTTTTGGAAATGTGGATGATTGTTCGTAGTACAGGGCAACTGTTTTGCCTTTAGCCTTTTTCTCAAAAATTGGTTTTTGATGGGCGTATGGTGGACAAAATGACGCTGTTGCGAGAGAGAGGACGGCAAATAAAAAGAGTTTTTTCATGATTGGCGGTTATCGTATAGCTTCGATTGCAAGGCATGGTCAAAAGTCATGTTGGCGCAATAATAAATTCCTTTGATTTTTCTAGTGTAATCTTAGTTTTTTAGCGTTTTTGAAAAAAATGAAAACGGGAGAAAATTCAGGAAAATTTTGTTTTTTGCTACGTGCTGGTTTTCATATTGAATTATTGCGTGGTGACTTTAGTCGTAATTTTTGATCCTATTCATAAGGCCGTGGACGACGTATTCAATAAATTTGTTCATACGGCGGTGCCTTTTTTGTGTTGCCAGAAGTGCAAGTTTTTTGGTTTTTGATAAACTTTCTTCATCTTACCGTAGAAATATTTTTATGGACCCCGAACTTATGTCAAATATTCCAGGCTCGTTAGTTGACCGCCATCCAGATTATGAAGCAACTATTGGGGTTGAAGTTCACTGCCAACTACAAACACTTTCCAAGATTTTTTGTGCATGTCCAAACGAATTTGGTTCAGTGCCAAACACCAACATTTGTCCGGTATGTACCGGAGCTCCCGGCACCTTGCCCGTTTTGAACAAAAAAGCTCTTGAATACGCAATCATGATGGGAATTGCGACTGAATGCCGCATTAACCAAATATCAGAATTTGCGCGCAAACATTACTTTTACCCCGATTTGCCCAAAAAATATCAAATTACCCAGGCTGATAGGCCAATATGCGAGAATGGTAAGTTAACCATCACGCGTGCAGACGGGACTAAAAAAGATATCAGAATTAACCGTATTCACATGGAAGAAGATGCGGGTAAAAACATTCATGGTCTTGCAGGCGAGAGCTTTGTTGACTGTAACCGTGCCGGCACTCCGCTTATTGAAATAGTCTCTGAACCAGATTTAAAAGACTCGCACGATGTACGTGAATACCTCACAGGACTCCATTCAATCATCAAATATTTGGGTGTGAGCGATGGCAACATGGAAGAAGGTTCTTTCCGTGCTGACGTTAATATTTCAGTCAAAAAGCGTGGTGCTACAAAACTTGGTACACGCGTTGAGCTTAAAAACATTAACTCATTTAGATTTATTGTGCAGGCAGTTGAGTACGAAATTGATCGTCAAATTGCACTTGTGCAAGAAGGTGGCCAAATAACGCAAGAGACGCGTTTGTGGGATACTGCAAATCACAAGACGGTATTCATGCGCTCAAAAGAAAGCAGCTACGACTACCGGTATTTTTTAGATCCAGATTTACCAACGGTGTTGGTTGATGATGCGTGGATTAATCGCCTCAAAGCGCATGTGCCAGAGCTTGCAAAAGCAAAAATTGAACGTTTCCAAAAAGAGTATGCAGTGACGGAATACGAAGCCGTTATTTTGGCAAGTGAGCGTGCGCTTGGTGATTTTTATGAAGCTGTGGTCAAAGTGTGCAAGCAGCCGAAAATGGCCAGCAACTGGATTTTACGTGATGTGCTTGGGTATCTAAAAGAAACCAAACAAGAGCTCACCCAAAGCCAAATCAAGCCAGAAATGTTGGCTGAACTTATTCAAGAGTTGGTGCATGGTGTTATCAACGCGCCAACCGCACAAGAAGTGTTTTTGGAAATGGCAGAAACGGGTAAATATCCTTCGATCATTATTCAAGAACGTGGATTACAACAGATTGGCTCAGAAGAAGAGCTGCTTGAAGTTGTTAATCAGGTTCTGGCAGAAAACCCAGGGAATGTTGCATCTTACAAAGGTGGAAATGAAAAGCTGATTGGCTTCTTTGTTGGGCAAATTATGAAAAAGACAGCAGGGCGCGCAAGTCCACAAGTTGTCCAAACATTGCTCAAAAAAAGCCTGGGATCATAGATGGTTGTCATAACTTCTTCTGTTGCTACAAAAGCAAAACCGCCGGTTATTTGGAACCGGTGGATTGATGTGGCTTCTTGGCGGCAATGGAATACCTCTCTGGATTATGCTCGGCTTGCTGGTGGGTTTCGTATTGGTGCTCATGGTGAGCTGTGTATGAACAAAGATAAAAAAGCTTCTTTTGTAATTACTCGGATAGAACCAGACAAGATGTTTGAAATGAAATCTCAAGCTTGGGGGAATGATGTGCTGTTTCGGTATCTCATAGAGACGGTTGGCGGCATGCAGAAGATGGTTATTGAGGTTGATGTTACTGGTTACACAAGTTGGATTTTTGGATTTTGGTTGCGCATTTTGCTTAAAAAAGAACTGCCTGCATGCTTAACGCGCCTTGCGTTTTTGGTTGAAGATGACCAAGAGCGTGTTGAGCGTGAATTGCATTCGGCTCACTTTAAAAAATAACATTGAGGTAACGCGGTGATAGAGAGAGTTTCTGGAACAGTTCTTGGTTTTTCTGGTCGTACGGTTGTGGTTGATGTTTCGGGTGTTGCCTTTGGTGTGCAATGTGCCCGTCCCGAGCGGTATGCAGTGGGTTCATCTGCTGCGATTCAAACGATGTTTATTTGGAACCAAGAAAAAGGTCCTTTGCTGTATGGTTTTGCTGACGATCTTGAAAAACAATTATTCAACATGCTTATTTCGTGCCCAAAAATTGGGCCAAGCGTTGCGCTTCAGATTCTTTCGCAAATGACGCCCTCAGAATGCATTTCTGCTATTGCGCGAAGTGATGCAAAAGCCCTTAGTTCGCTTCATGGCATTGGTGCTAAAAAAGCCGCACAAATTATCACTGACCTGCAAGAGCAGTGTGCCGGTCTAAAAATGACAACAGCAGCCGCACATGGTGCTCCTGCTACTCATAATGTGCGCATCGAAGTGTCTCAAGCACTCGAATCGCTTGGCTACACCCGCCAAGAAGTTGCACAAGCGTTTCAGCGTCTTGAGCAAACCGAAGAAAACGTGGCGTTTGATCAGTTGCTGCGTTCCTGCTTGCGAGTTTTGGCGAGTGCTAAATAAACAACTCCTTTCCCGTGGCGATTAGTCTTTCTCGTGCTTTAGCGATCTCTCTGTTCGCCTTGTTGTTTAAGCGCGTAAGGACGTCTAGCGCCGCTTCGCATTCAGCAATCTGTATCATGTGTGCTTCTGTGGTACTTGCTGATTCGCTCAGGTGGATAAGGTTTTTATATATATGTACTTTGCATGCGTTTACATAGATACGGTTGAAGTGCGCTGGTGCGTCTTTGACCTTGAAAAGCCCATCTAACTCTAAATAAAGCTCAAAAAACTTTTGGCTAATTTCAAGAGCATCAAAGCCTTCAGGAAGCTTATCCATCCAGTCTTCGTGTCTTTCTAATTGAAGGTTGCATGCAACGATTTCATTAAGGTTATCAATCCAGGGGTAGAATTCTGCGAGCTGGCGATCTTCTTCGCTTTCTGGTTCAACAGGAATTTCTGGTGCTTCCATTTCATCTACATCCGCAACTGGAGTTTGAGGTGCTGAGTCTTGTACTTGGAGTGGCGAATTAAGTTCTTCATCGGGGTATTCGCGGCCTTCGATTCTTGCGGCTATGGGCCTGATGATTAATGGGCTGGGTGGTCTGCGCGCGATTGAGTGTGGTTGTGTAATCACTTCCTGCGCTAGTGTGATAAGTACTGTGGTTAATGCAATAGTCTTAAAAACTGTATTCATGACAAATTTTTAGTTTCATGGTGCGGGGTAAAAAGCGCACTCATTGTGTTGCTGAATGGGGTTTGTCGCAACGGGTGTAATTTAATATAAAAAAAACACACGTTTTTTTTATTTTTTGAAGGGTTTTGGTTTTTTTAAATGAGCGACGAGGTGAAGGTTGTGCTGTGCAACCCTGTTGATTTGAAAAATTACCTTTGCTACCGTGATGGAAAAATTTAAAAGAACATGGAGCGAAAAAATGATTGCTAAAATTTTGGCATTAGGAATGCTTTTGGTTTCTGCAGGCGTTGGAGCGTCGGTGCACGGTGCAAAAGAACCGAGGGATTCAGCTGGCGGGTTTACGTTTGATGAAGGTTTAGTGCCGACAAATTTTGAACTAATGAAGGAAGGAGAAGAGGCAAAAGCTGCAGAGTATGCAAAAGAACGAACAGCTTTAAAGCGAGAACTTGGTGCTGCTGCGCGCCGAAAGCCAGTTTCTTTTCATGGTAAGGGCCATCCTGATACACGTAAAGCGATGCGGCTTGCAATGCTACAAGCAAAAGTAGCAATGTTAAAAATTAAATCTTGTTGCGTGTTTGATAGTTAAGCATAATGAAAAAGGGCAGAGTTTTTCTTTGCCCTTTTTCATTATCTCTATTGCTCTCTGGGCTTTATGGTTCTCTTTACGCCAAGGTTTTTGTTTCTTCAGACTGTCTCCAACTGTTTTAGTGAGAAACGAAAGTCTGTGTATGTTTTCTATGAGCAAAATAGTATTCATGATTGGTCTGCTGTTTGCAGATTGTTGTGGCGTGTTTAGTTTTACAATGTTTGGAAGAACGTTTGGAAAAAGCTCCAAGCCCGCTGCAAAAACGAAGGTTGTTCATGTAAAGCCTAGAAAAGCGTTTACCGATCTTGAGGCTGAAATGAGAAGAAGTGACGATTCATCGCCTATGAGTCCTGATAGGTCTCATAGTCCTCGTTCGTCTGAAGGATCAGAAATCGTTCATCCTAGGGCTCGTGTGGCACCGTTGGAAGGCTATGTGCTTCCTGCCACAAGAAAATCTTTTGTTCGTGCGGTAGGCGCAGGGTCCGTATCGCCTCGTCCAACAAGAGTGGGCCGCAGAGGTAATAAAGTTGGTGTAGCTGAAGTTGATGTGCAGCGGTAAGAGCTGCAGGCATTTCATAATTTTTTTGGGCGGGGTTGCAATATCCCGCCCTTATATTTTTAAGTGCTTTTTATATTCAATTTTTCACCATCAAGTTTGCACTCAAACACATGATTGTCTGGGTGTTGTAACAGTTCTTTTGATAGCGGTTGCACCAGGTATTCCTGAATTGCGCGCTTGAGCGGTCGTGCACCAAATTCTGGTACATAGCCGTGCTGGCAAATCCATGCTTTGGCTTCCGGTGAAATGGCTAGTGTGATGCGTTTTTCCGCCAGTCGTGTAAACAATGATTTTACGTGCACATCAAAAATACGTTCAATGTTGGCTTGCGTGAGTGTTGAGAAGTACACGATGTCGTCGATCCGGTTGAGTAATTCTGGACGGAAGTGTGCATGGAGCAGATCATCAAGTTGATTTTTGAGTTCTGGAGTAATGCCATGTGCCGCAAGGATTTTATCTGACCCAATATTGCTCGTCATGATGATAATGCAATTTTTGAACGAGACTGTTTTTCCTTGTGCGTCAGTTAGTCTTCCTTCATCAAAGATTTGCAGAAAGATGTTAAAGACGTCTGGGTGAGCTTTCTCAATTTCATCAAACAAAATAATACTGTACGGATTTTTGCGTACGGCTTCGGTTAGTTGTCCACCTTGTTCATATCCAACGTAGCCTGGAGGAGCGCCAATCAGGCGAGCCACCGCATGTTTTTCCATGTACTCGGACATGTCGATACGAATAAGTTTGTGCTCATCGTTGAACAAATAATCGGCAAGTGTGCGTGCAACTTCCGTTTTACCCACACCAGTAGGACCAAGGAATAGAAAGGTTCCCACTGGTTTGTTGGTGTCAGCAAGGCCCGAACGATGAATGCGAATGGTGTTGCAGACTTTGGTAATTGCATCTTCTTGTCCAATCACTCGTTCATGCAGCACGTGTTCCATGTTGAGCAGTTTTTGGCTTTCACTTTCGGTTAATTTTTGTACTGGAATTTTGGTCCAGCGAGAAACAACCGTTGCGATGTCTTGAGCATCAACTGAGTCTTTTGCAAAACGTCCGGTCATAGCCGCAAGTTCTTTTTCTGTGGCTTCAAGTTGGAGGTTGAGTTCGTTCAATTCGCCGTACTTGATGCGTGAGGCCTTGTTGTAATCACCTTCGCGTTCAGCTTGCACGTAGAGTGTTTTTGCGCGATCAATTTGTTCTTTAATTTTGCGCATTTTTTCCACAGGAGCGCGTTCTTTTTTCCATTGATCGAGCAGTGCTTGGTTTTGTTTTTTAAGTTCTTCCAGTTCTGTTGCTGTTTGTTCACGTTGTTTGGCAGAAGCTTCGTCTTTTTCTTTGGAGAGCGCCACTTTTTCAATCTCAAGTTGGCGGATTTTGCGTTCAAGCAGATCAATTTCTTCTGGTTTTGATTCCAGTGACATTTTGACTAGTGACGCTGCTTCATCAATCAAATCGATTGCTTTGTCGGGCAAAAAACGGTCGGGGATCATGCGGGAGGAAAGCTGCACAGCTTGTACCAGCGCAGCATCCTTTATCTTAATTCCGTGGTGCAATTCATAGCGTTCTTTAAGACCCCGCAAAATTGAAAGCGCATCTTCTGGTGAGGGTTCTTCAACGGCAACACGTTGGAATCTGCGCTCAAGAGCGGCATCTTGCTCGATAAATTTTTTATATTCCATGACGGTGGTCGCACCAATGCAATGCAGTTCGCCGCGGGCAAGAGCAGGTTTTAAAAGATTGGAGGCATCCATGCCGCCGCCAGATGACCCGGCGCCCACAAGCATGTGGAGCTCATCGATAAAAAGAATCTTTCCATCGTTAGAATCGGTAATTTCTTTGAGCAGGCTTTTGAGTCTGTCTTCAAATTCGCCTTGGTACTTGGCTCCCGCAATCAACAGCCCCATGTCCAATGAAAAAACCTGTTTATTCTTAAGGCTTTCTGGAACGTCGTTGTTGATAATGCGTTGAGCGATGCCTTCAACGATAGCAGTTTTGCCAACCCCAGGATCACCAACAAGAACCGGGTTGTTTTTGGTTCGGCGCGACAAAATCTGCAGAACTCTGCGGATTTCTTCTTCTCGTCCAATGACTGGATCAAGTTTGTTTTCACGGGCTCTGGCGGTTAAATCTAAGCAAAATCGTGAAAGAGCTGATTGTTGTTTATCTTGTGTGTTCATGGGCTCTCCTGTGGTTGTAGTTGAAGTGCTACTTTATAAAATCTACATTATTACTATAAGATTTTTGCTGGAGAGTTGCAAGGGGGTAACGGGCAATAAAAAAGCCGCAGGTTTTATGCTGCGGCTTTTTGTGAAGAGATTGGATGATTATCCTCTTCTGGAGCTTGCGGCTGCATCTGTTGTTGCGTTCAAAGACTCGAGTACTTTAAGGTTCTCTCTAAGTTGTGAGACAGGCATGGCTGATTCATTGATTTTAAGCGTTTTTGCTCGTAATAGTAGTGCTGCTACTTCTGATAAATCTGTTTCATCGTCATTAATGATGCAAACAGAGTCATGGACGAGTCTTAGTTTTAGTTTTACTTCGTCGTTCTCTTTTTCAAACACAAGGTTTTCCGTGACCATATATACATAAGCTGTAGGTGTCTCTGTATTATGAATAACAACGAAATCGCCTTTTTCATAGGACTTGCCTTCTTCAACCTCGGGTACTTCGATAAAGTGGGTTTCTGTAGAGGTAGATGCATCAACGATGACTGTAGATTTAAGGCCGTCTCGTTCAATGAGGGAACGTTCTGCTGTTGGCGAATTTTCTTCATTAAGTGTGGTGAAGACACCCTTAATCTTTGGCAATCTAAAAATACTTCCATTAAAGTGATTTTTTTGACGCAACCATTCGTTGTGAGTAGGAACTACTAGGAGGAATTGGTTAGCGCTCAGTTGCGTCACCGCAAATAGTGCCATAACAATGAGAGATAAAAGTTTATTTGTTTTTTGCATAAGCGATTTTTCCTAATTTGCTTATTTGTTGCAAGGTTGTTTTAACTATAAACAAATAAGTGAAACGTCTTTCGATAAGTGCCTCGGGATCGAATTTATCGAAAAAACGGACTTTTGTGAGGATGTGGGATTTCATATTGTAATATTCTTACTCGTGCGGCACGTTCAACATGAAGGCAAGTACCTTTTAAAAGGCCCCTTGCGAGTGGGGTTTTATAGTTGGAGTGCTTTTTGGGATTGCAGGGCTCTTTTTTTGTACATAAAAACTGAGTGCCTAAAAAAACTTAAAAACAGACTATTTAGCACTCTTGGGTTTTCTTGCTGTAATAAAATGTGCTTTGATGTTTGCTTAAATAGAGGGATCTTGCAATCAGTGCGGGCTTTTCGTCACGCTTGATACAGGTTTGTCGTATGGTTGGAGGGGGAGCCGTATGAAAAATATTATTTGTGGCGTGCTAGCCGTTTTTTTTGCGGTGGCTGTTACGCCGGCTGGTTATAAAGTTTCTATGGTTGATAGTGGTACAAGTGGCGTTTATGGTTCAACGCAATATCCACGAGGGTCAGTTGCAGCGGCGCTAGCTGAAATTGATGCTGCATTGGTGAATGGCCAATACAACAGAGCGCTCATGAATGTGCGTAATTTGAAGCCACAGACTATTGGATTTATGTTGGATGGAGGTTCTGATCCGGTTCAGCAACCTCAACCAACACCAACACCAACACCAACACCAACACCATCGCCAGCTCCAGCTCCAACACCAAGTCCTTCTCCATCTCCCGCTCCGAATCCAACACCAACACCAACACCAACGCCTGCGCCAACTCCAAGTCAAACGCCAACGCCTGCGCCTACCCCAGCTCCGACGCCAGTTCCTCCACAACCTGCACCCGTTGAGGCGTATAGCAGAGACAGATTTACTGAATTATCCAGAGAAATAGATGTGTTGGTTCAGCACTATTCCACAATTGCAGACCTGTGGAAAACTAACCAAGCAGACTGCAAGGCCCAATTTAAGGCACATGTGGATGCAACTGTTGCGTGGGCTGCTAAATATTCACTTTTTTTTGCAAAACCTGAGTGGCAGCCTCTTGTAAAGGTTTTTTACGATGATGTGATTAGCAGTTGGAGCGGCATTACAAAGCCTATTCGTATTCGACGTATCGGTAGTGGTATTCAGGGCCCTAATACCAGCGAAATCTATGATAAATTGGTTGGTGCGCTTGGGATTATAGCCGGTAGTTTAAATGGTGCATATCAGAAAGATATTGCAGATCTTCAAAAGAAAATTCTTCAAGGACGTGATAAATACGCCGTCTAAAATTTGTGCAAGGAGTGATCGGTATGCGTATGAACGCGATGTATTTATCGTTGATTTGTGTATTTGCGCTGTGTGCAGATGTGGTGCTTGCAAATGACTTTGATAGTGTTGAAGAAGATCGAGTTTTGAGTGAATTGCGCTCTGGAAATGTAGCTAAAGACTTAGATGCGGGTGTTGTTTTTTTTATAACAGATACTGATGGTCGGCTTACTCTTCCTCAGGCGTATGATGAAGCGGTTGTAGATTTTGTTCGTATCATCGGAAATGACGATAAATGGTCTGTTAATTTAACGCTTCGCAGGGCGATTTCGGGACTTTGTCGTAAGATTACGACTTCAAGCATCGCAAATAATCTTTATATTCAAGAAGTGTATGCAATGTTGGCTTCTACGGCAGAAAAATTTCCTATGAATGAGCGGTATCGGCTGCTGAGCTTTATGAACAGGCTTGATGCTTTTCGTCAAAAGAAAATTGACGCTGATGATAAAGCACAACAAAAAGCAGATGCAGATGCTGCAAAAGAAGCAGAAAAACAAAAGATTGCAGATGACAAGGCTTCGGCTGCAATGAGCGCTGTAGCTGCAAAAACAGAAGCTACTGAAAAAGAGAAAAAACCAAGAACTTCTCGTGTTAAAACTGCTCGGCAAAAAACATTAACATCCAAAGATTCAAATAGTGATGATGCAGAACTTCCCGATGAGCAAAAAAGTGTTACGCCAAGAAAACCCCGTGGTCGTACACGTAAGGCTGGTGATGCTGCTGCAGAGACGCCGGGTGGCGAGACCGCTTTGGAACCAGAGAGCCGACAAGATAGATTTGACCGTCCTCATGCGGTGTTGATATCTGGCTCAGAGAACCTATCTGTAAGTGGGGATATCGGAAGCGGTACGCAAAATAGAGTAGCACAAGAAACATCCCCGAACTAAGTAAGGATTATAAGCATGCGTATGTATAAAAAAATAATCTGTGCTGTAGTGCTGGCAGCAATTAGTAGTCTTTCTGCAAAACAAATGTATCGAGAAAAAACATACCTTTCTCGCATTCAACCAGAAGATAACAAAGCCATCATGTGGACTAATTTGCTTCAGCAGATGGACTACATTTCCAGAAAACACGTTGGTACGCGGTTGCTCGTAAAAGCCATGGCAAGTTCAACCGACAAAGATAGTGATTTTGCTCAGTGCTTTGGGGTCTATAATCCTGCGCGTAATGCGGTTGAGTCGTTTGTTGGTATTGACCAGAACGATGCGAGCGAACCGCTCAGTAGTATGAATTTTATTCACGATTATGCGCGTGCTGGTGGTTGGTACCTCGGGTATGGATTGCGTGATCGTGTGGCGTTTAAGCCGGAGCGCAGATCCTGGTCTGTGGGCTTTGATTTGGTGCAGGGCTTTGATCATGTCTTTGAAGGTTTTTCTGTCCGTGCAAGTATTCCCTATGTAATTTCTCGGTCGTATTTGAATGCGCGGTCCCTGCTCGCAGATGCTCATGGTATGAATTTGCCGGGGGTAGGAACTCCCGTCACCACGCTTGGGTATTTGCAAGGTGATGTCAGTAATACTGATGCAGCCAACAAGCAAGATGCGCTTAAGAAATTAAAATTTATTAAAGACCAACATGAACGCAAAGGCATTGGCGACATAGAACTTGGCCTTCGTGCGCGGTGTTGGGAAAGCGATGGCGGCCACTTTGATATTGGGCTAACTTACGTGGTTCCTTCAAAACATACACCAACGGGAGAATTTCTCTCAGAAGCAGTAATTGGTAACGGTGGACACCAAGGACTTGGTATCGATGGCGTGTTTGACATGGTGGTGTTTGAAGAGAGTGGTGGCTGTCTTGAATTTGTTGTGCACGCTGATGTGCGGTATTTATTTAAAGCTAACGAAATTCGCACACCCTTGTTTAACGATGCACAAGGAAGTTTATTATCGTGGGGCGCATACCAGCTTGGCGGTAAAATTGGCACAGCGGGAATGTTTCCACTGGCCAATGAATTAACGCGTGAATATAAAATTTCGCCTGGATATCGCTTAGATGCGTCAGTAGCAGCCATTTATAGCTTGCAAGGTTTCTCGTGTGAGTTGGGTGCGCAAGTACAAGCGCGATCAAAAGAAAAAGTAGAAGTTGTTACATGGAATGACGATTCTGTTGGTCTTGTGCAATGGAATTATGATGCTCGCTCAGCGGTGACTACATCTCATTTGTGGTCGACGGCAAGTGTGGGTGTTGATGGTTTTGCGGTTAATGCGCCGGCAAATGCGCGCACGATTAATAAAGCATCGCTCAATCTTGAATCCATTACCACCCCAAGCATCATGCATGCGGCCTTGTATGGCCATGTTGGGTACATGTACACTGCGTGGGAGTATCCAGTAAATTTTGGGATTGGCATGATGCGAGAGTTTACGTTGGGTTCAAATGCAACAACACCAGCGTGGAACATGTGGTGTAAGGCTGGCGTTAATTTCTAGCGTCTGCTTCTTGTTGGCGATTTTTTGGGTTGGATTAATTCGCCCTCTTTGTTGCAACGTACCCAGGAGAGTGGTTTGTTGGTATTCGTGCATAGCTTATAATAGCCAGGCCTTCTGCCTTTTTTGGTAGATGTGCGAATGCACTCATATACCCTTCCTATTATTGCTTCCTTATCGTAAGGACTTGGTAGGAAATAAACTTTTTTTGGGTCAGATGGTTTTGTGGAAAAATTGAGAATTAGAACAATATAAAATAAAAGTAGATTTGGTTTTTTCATAGGTAAATTCATTCTTATTTGCTAAATGAGAATTTTAAGAGATTTTTTTTGGTGTTAAAGCAAATTGCCTTTTTCATCGCAATTATACAAGCCTTTACCGTGATTTGTTTGTTTTTTAAATATAAAACAGGTTTTCTGGATCCGTTTTGCTTCAACAAGTTTTTGATGGTACCGATAGGATAATGTGTTGAGCAAGCAGGATGTAACCAGTTTGTGTTTCTTGCGCTAAATTCATGTCGTTTGTGTGGTCGGCAAGTGAAAAACAAAGAATTGTGCAAACCGCGATAATGTTTGTGGAAAATGGTTTCATGGTAGTTGTTAGCTAAAAAGCTGGGTTTAATAACTAGTTTTTAAAAATATTTTTTGAAATCTAGCATGCAGTGGGGTGCTGTGTCAAAAGGGTAGCGGGTGGCGAGCTGGTATTTGTTGTAATGCTTGTCCAAGCTTCTTATATTATTTCAGATGGAGGGAGGCAAGGAGGATGTATGCGACATTTTTCATTCGCGTTGGTGATGCTTTTTTTTAGTTTCTGTTTCCAGGGCACGGTGAATGCTGCGCCGAGTGGTTCAGTGTTGGAAAAAGTGTTGTCATTAAACCCAGAAGAAGCATCTTCTGCGTATTTCAAAAAAGCGCATAGCGCATTGGTGTATGATCCTGCAAAAATAATTGTTGAGAACGGTGTTACCCGGTATGAACAAGCAGATTCGGCCTTGTTTTTTAATGGACTGTGGTGGGCATTTTTGTCCGGCTTTTTTTTGATGTTTACCTCACTCGGATTGTTTGTGCTCATGGTTGTGTTGGGACTGATTCATTGGTTCAGGTACAAAGATGTAACCCAAACGTTTAAAATTGCGGCCTATTTTGTTGCAACGTTTGTGATAACGCATGCTGTGTTGCAGTATTTTGCGTTCCAGCTTGATCAGATTTTTAGCATTCCGTGGGTTCACCTGCTGTGTGCTGCGGTAGTAATTATTCTTGTCGGCATGTTTAGCATGACTATGCTCGGGTTGTTTTATGATCATACGCACCCGCTGCATTTTAAAGTAAATCCCCCAGCTACTGCTGAGTATTACATGTTTTCGGTGTTGGGCGTGATTTCTGCAGGTTTTATGTTAAGCCAAAAAAATTCATTGTTGCTCTCGTTTGCACGGCAATCAATTTTGAGCGAACTTTCTGGATCGGGATTTGGTCTCGCATCGTGTGTTGCATTGGGCGCTGGTGTGGTACTGTTTGCTGAGTGGTGCGTGATTGGGTATTTCCTCAAGGAAGAGTCAATCAACGTATGGTTTTCTGATGCGGTGAGCATGCTTGCGTGGTTGGCGTTGTATGAGTTGGTTGATGTGCTTAAGCCGTTTATTATTTTGTGGCATGCCCCACTAATTACCATTTTGTTACTGCTGTTTGCGGGTGTGTACTTTTGGTCAAGTGCGCGGGTGGAAATGACGCACCATTATTTTGTGGAATATTCAAAAAAAACCATTGCAGGACCGTTTAACCAAGCCACTGCTGGATTTAGGTTTTTCAATTTCAGGGTGCTTATTAAACGCATCTTGGCGGTTGTCTCGTTTATTTTAATTATCCCATTCATGGGGAAACTGTATCTGAATTACCATCGAATGAGCCTACGACAAGCCGTTTTCATGGCCATCAAAAAAACGATTTAATGTTTCAGTTAGAAACGCATGTCTAATCAAAATGACCAATAATTAAGGCTTTTATTAGTAGTTAAAGATTTTTGAAGCTTGATGTGGCATCAATCGTAGAATGGTATTATTTCGTAAAACATAGTCTTTGAGTGGCGTATGATAAAAAAAATATCATTAATGGCGGCGGTTTTTTGTGTAATTCATGTATTTGGTACTAAACCAGAAGAAATTGATCAAAAAAAACTTTTACCGGATCTTACTTCTCTGGACCCATTAGTGATGATCTGGCGGAGAAAAGTCCTTCTCGCTCGATAGTGTGGAGTAAAGACTCTACGTTCTGGCTTGAGAATGATTTTTTGTATGATCCTTCGTTTTCCAAAATAAAATCATGTGAGCACTCTCCTGTTTTTGAGATTAAGGGCCTTATTGATAGAGGGCAGGACGTTTGTTTTGAGTGCAAATTTATCTACAAGTGGGGAGAATTAACTATTACTTCTGTAGGGTATTTTGTTTCTATAATTAATAGTGGAAATGAAGTAACGGCACGAGTATATGGCTCTCTTCCTGAAAAGCCTGCTTATATCAAAGCATTCTTAACGCTTCTTGAGGTTATGGTGACAAAAAAAACGCCAAGTTTTCTTTTTTCCAACTCGGTAAAAATAGGAACCGCAGCGGTTGCCAGTGTAGTTGTCGGGGCGACCATTCTTAAATTTAGAAATAATCCACACAGAAGACAGTCTGAGGCTGCTAGTGTACATGATAGTCATTTGGCTGATCTTGTAATGTCTGCTGATTCTGACGTTGCAAGATCAACAGTTGCTTATCGTAGCGTTACTCAAGTTGATCCCACGAATATTCCGATTAATCCTCACGATATTATAAAGATGATTGATGAGTATCTAATTTTTTATCCAACCTTTGAGGCCCTTGAGGGATGTATCAACTGGCTTAATGAGATTGCGAGCGTTTTTCCTAAATGTAAGCCTACGTGCTCTGCAAAAGTTACAGAGCTCAGCATTTTACTGGAAACAGTAAAAGGCAAAAGAGACGCGATTGGCAAGATCGTTAAAGATGCTCTTTTAGCACCTATTCTTAACGCTATTAAAGCGCTTGAAGCCAGGAGTTCTGATCTTAAGAGTGCGTATGAATATGGGTATGAGTTGAGTACGCTAAATTCTTTAAGGAAACAACTAGAAGACTATGGAAGACTAAATACTCGGCTATTCAGCGTTGGCGGTTGTTGTGCAGGGGGGGAAGCTGTGCTTTTAAATGACGCTATTAGAGCTGGCATGAAGGTCTTTAAAAATCAAAAGAAAATTAAAGAGCAATCTGGTGGCGCAGAAAAAACACATCGTCGTGTCCAACGCCATTCTTGGTTATTACAGAATTATAACGCTTATTATTCCGACTATCAGGGGCTAAAAGCTGGAGAGTGGCGCTTTCGTTGATTTTTCTTTAACAGTTTTCTAGTCAGCCGTTATACGTTATGGTTTCACCTTGAAATACTAAAACGCTCATTTTTTATAAAAAACTGATTTTCTCCTGCTTTTTAAGCATTTTGAATGTGTGGCAAAAATTGCCGGCATACTAAACGGTATATTTTAAAAAATTCAAAAACGACCTGTCTTTATGCTTAAAAAAGTCATACTCGTCGCTATTGCGGCGTTAGCAACGTATTCATTCGGCGGTGCTCCTGTTGTAAAAACGACAGTCCAAAAACCGGTTACTGTAATTTTGAAAACCTTCAAAGGATCCTATATTCCTGGTGAGGTGAGCGAAGAAATCAAACAAAAATGCACCCAAACCATTTCATGGCGTGCAGATGACGCTGCGTGGTTGAAAGACCAGTTCGCGTTAGCACCGTCATATTCAATGATTGCCGACTCAAAAAGAGTCGCCGTGCATGATATCAAAAAAATTGTTGAAGCCGGCGTAGATGCCCAATTTGCATGCGTTTTTGAAGATACCAAAGAGCAAGTCTATGTTTCTGCAACATTTGGCAAAACAGAAGTTACTGTTGTTGTGCGCGGGAAAGCAAAAAAAGCACGCGCAGGATTATTAGATTTATTTGACGTGCTGGTTACCAAAAAACAAAGCAATGCAGCCTTGTACAACTTTTTAAAAGGTGTTGGCGTTGTTGGTGCTCTGGCCGCGGCTAAAGTCTTTCTGGTAGATCCATGGAGAAAAAAACATGATGACGCTGATCAAGAACGTGAGCGCGAGGCTCGCAGTGAACAAGACGAAAGAGCTCGCACTGCGGCACTGAAAAAAAATGATGACTTGCGCAAAATTCGTGCTTTATTTCGTCTCGAGGGTTCTTCGTCGTATAACCCAATTCATATGAAAGATCTTGTTGCTACCTGGAGTGGCGCTGAAGAACGGTTAAAGGATCTCACGTGCCCACAATTGTTGGAGTGTCTTGATAAAAAACTTCACAGAGCCATTTCTGTATGGGAGTTATGGGGCCCGCGCAGCGCGGCTGAAGATGCGGTTGATGTGTATAAAAATGGTGATTGGTTGGCATTTGCTGTGTACGATGGCCATGGTGGAGATCAAACAGCGTTGGCCCTTGCAGGCATGAAAAAGGGAGCGGGAAATATTGCTGAAAGAGATCCTCTGGCACAACAAACTCGCTTATTGCCATTCTTGGTTGAATTGGTGCAACAGCATGGCGTTGCTAAAGAAAAAATTGTCGAATTATATCGTACTCATGATGAAAAATTGGCGGCAGTAGCAAAGAGATCAGGTTCTACTGCGGTTGTACTGGTTATCAATAGAAAAACGTTAAAAGCACACTTTATTAATCTTGGAGATTCTCGTGCGGTTGCAGTTGATGAGGATGGAATAGTTATTAATGCAACAAAAGACCATAGCCCTGAGTGCGAAAAAGAATGCACAGATACCAAGCATGCCACAAGTTGCGAAGTCAAACGTATTCAGGATGCCGGCGGATTTGTCTACTGCGGGCGCGTCGGAGCGTCTCTTGCTGTCGCACGAGCGTTTGGAGATTTTGATTTAAAGCCTTCGGATACTGGGCATCGCAAATATCATGTGGGTATTGAGCCAGAGATCGTGAGTTTTAATCTTCAAGATGCTTCTCAGATTGTTCTTGCATGTGATGGTGTATGGGATGTTGTTCTTAATAAACCAGACCCAAAAGAGCTTGGTTTGAACAATCTTCCTCTTGACGACGTGGGGAGCATTTTAATACGTGCCTTTGATGGCAATTTTAACCCAGCCGAGTATTTGTGTAAGACTGCTATAAAAACGGGCTCTGTTGATAATATTTCTGCCATTGTGGTGGATGCTGATGCGCTACGAGTTCTTTGCGGCTCTGTAGTAGCTGGGGCTGGTGTTGAATTATCTAGCGACGATGAAGAATCTTATTCTGACACTGGGCACGGAGTTGCTGGTCGGGTTTCTTTGCGACGTCTCGGTAGAGATGTCTTGCCACAAATTACAGGTTTGGCAGCTCAAAGATTGGCTGAGATTACATCAGCTTTACCTGCTTTTAGATCAACGCTTTTACATAAATACTCGAATAAAGAGCTATTCCAACGTTTGCATGTGGTTCCAAGTAAACGTACACCTCACTATCCGGTTCAAGAGATCGAGGCAGGAGTAGGTTTTGATCGTATTAAAGCTTTCCAAGATCCGCTAATTTCTTTTCATAAAATTTGTGATGGATTGTTTCTTGGAAACAATGATGTCATACGTTATTTATGTGGTAGGGATTCAAATGCACCCAGCTTAGATGAGATTAATAACTTAGGTGCTGGAGATAGGAGAGATGTTATGGGGTGGCGTGATTTTGCCACATCAAATCCACAGGCAATGGACAGGCTGCCTACTTTGGTCATTACGTTTGATGACCTCAATAGCTATCCCAAATTGAAGAAAGACAACATTGAAGTAGTTGCTGGTATTGAGTGTTTGTATCTTCCTTTGCCTGAACAAACTGGCGGTGCGTTTGCAAAAATTCTTGCGAACAAGCACTTGTTGTTTTCAAAAATTATTGAACATTTAAATAAACCTCAAGGAAACGTGTTGTTTCATTGTCATGCAGGAAATCACAGAAGCGTGGGTGCATTGTTGTATTTCTTATTTGAAGCATTCAACCAAGAGATCCCGCTGTTTGAACTTTCAGAATATATTTATTCAAAACGTCGAAATGCTAAGACTTTTTCTGAATTAGCTCAGGGCCGGTACAACGACAACGGTATTTCTACCATGCCGACGACCAATTTGTTCTATCAACTTATGGTGCATTGTTGTGGCAATTCTGGAATAAGATAAAAAATAAATAATAATTATGCAAAAAGCGCAGAGAAATCTGCGCTTTTTTTCATTAAAAGTTCGAAGGTTTATAAGTTCATTAAATACCGTTGAGCATCCAATGCTGCCTTGCATCCATCGCCGGCGGAAGAAATTGCTTGTTGGTAGATACCGTCTGCAATGTCGCCGGCGGCAAATACGCCTGGCACACTTGTTTGCGTAAGTCCAAAGAGTTTTATGTGTCCCCATTGTGTGAGTTCAAGTTGTCCTTGGTACGGTGCGGTGTTGGGACGCAAGCCAATTGCCACAAAAACGCCATCAACAGGAATGGTTTTTAGTTCTTGCGTTACACGGTCTTTGTACGTGATGCCGGTAACGGTGGTTCCATTTCCCACAATCTCTTGGGTTTCTGCATTGCAAATGACGGTAACGTTTGGGTGCGCAAGTACTTTATCTTTGATGGGATCTGTCGCCGAAATTTCCGGTGGAAGCTGCAAAATGGTGACGTGTGATGCAAAGTGCGTCAGATGTTCTGCTTCGGTCATCGCGCTGTTTCCGCCGCCGACAACGACAACTTTTTTATCGCGATAAAATGGTGCATCGCACGTGGCGCATACGGTGATGCCGCGGCCAAAATACTCTTGCTCGCCCGGGCAACCTAATTTTTTATGTGATGATCCGTTGGCGATGATCACAGTTTTTGTCAGTAATGTTGAATCATCATCAAGCATGATTTGGAGTGGTTGCGTAGTAAAGTTAACGCTTTTGACGGTGCCGCTCATGAGTGTTGCGCCATACGTTTGTGTGTGTTCGCGCATTTTGATCATAAGATCTGGACCCAAGATAGAAACCTCACCGGGCCAGTTTTCAACCGTTGTGGTGGTCATGAGTTGTCCGCCAGGAAGTGTGCCTTCGATAATGAGCGGTGCAAGTCTTGCGCGTCCTGCATAGATTCCAGCGGTTAGGCCAGCAGGCCCCGCGCCAATGATAATAAGGTTATGAATTTGTTGGTTCATACTTTTTTCTCTTCAATTAAAAAAATGCTTGCCCAGTGTAGCACAGGAAGCCTGCCTGTAAAAAATTGCATTTTTTTGGAACAAAATGATTGAATGGCCCGGTTAGATCTTACATGAGAGGAGCGGTATATGAAAAAAATGTATTATTTGGTAGCGCTGTTGTTGGCTGTGAGTGCCGCTGTTGTTGCGCAAGTTGATGTGCCTGCGCTTAAAAAAAGCATGCAAGATGACGCTGCTGCAGTAGTTAAACGAATGATTGATGATGCGCAAAAAATGTCAGATAACTTTAAATTATCCGATGCACTCTCAGAAGTTATTGTAAAAACATATCCAAAAAATGATCACGAATCGCTCAGGACCGAAGAAGAAAAAAGAATATTCGATCGTATCAACGCAAAAGCGCAGAAACTTACCGATGAGATGAGCGCTGCTGTTGAACAAGCGGTTGTTGATGCTATGAAAAAACAACAACAGTTTGAGGACTTTTGTAAGCAAGATATTGCGGCGTTTAAGCAACAATTTACTGAGAATGTTCAGAAGATGGCTCAGGGAAAAAAAGCTACGCCAATAACCTATTCATCGTCCGAAGGCGTAGTGAAAGGGGTATCTGCGTCAGAGCCTAAAAAATCTGAAGTTAAAAAAATGGATGATTTTAAAGAAGATGAAAAATTGCCTGATGTGGTAAAAAAAGATATTTCAGTGCTGCCAAAAGATGATTTTGGAACTTCAAAATCATCACCGATGTTGCCTCTTTCAATTAAATCATCAACTGAAGTGATGAGTGATGGTGGTGCAAACATGGGCGTTTCTGCTGACGCTTCACCAGTGCTGCCAAAACCTTCAAAGGCTGAAATGTCACCAAAAGCAGATAAAGACAAAAAAGATTCAAAAAAGGCTGATGCTTCAAAAACAGAGAGCAAAGATGCTGCCAAGCCAGGCATTGCCTCCAAAGCTCAAAAAGATTTACTCAAGATGATTCGCGGGTAATATGAAGAAAAAAAAGGGGGCGGATATTTTCCGCCCCCTTTTTTTATTTAAGTGCTGCAAGACTTGGTAAGAAGTATTTTAGATCATCATCATCGAATGAAATACCAAACCCGATGAATGGTGAGAATGACCCTGTGCTGAACATGTCGTCAATACCAAAGGTGGCGTACAGTGTTTTAAGGTACGAAACCTTGTTGAGCCATTTCACGTGTGGACGGCCATCGCCATTTGCGCGGTTGTGCCCATTGAAGTCAAATGCTTCAACGGTTGTTGTCCACGAGAATCGTGATGAGCCGAGTGGAATGTGATAGTCGATGCCGATACCAAACTGGTCTTCAAAAATTCCGCCACGAATGATGAGGTTGGTAAATTGTCTACCGATTTGGGCATTGAGAGCGCTGCGTGTTGGTGTTGATTTTATTTGTACTGTTTTTGCCGCATATGCAGCAAGTGTGAGTGGGCTGGTGCCTGGATAATTAGGAAGTTGTGCATAGGTTGGCAGTATAATTTCTTTATTGTCGCTGTCGTAATATTTGTTGTAGGTTGTTTGCCGCTCGAATTTGCCCACTTTTCCGTTGGTTACACCAATTGAGTAAAAATAGTCTGAATAAGTGTAAATGTTGGCAACGGCGTAGCCTTTGCGATCGCTGTCATCAAGCATCCGCTCCAGGTGTCCATCCAGTTTGATTTTGATGCTTTGTGTTTTGTCTACGTAGCCGCGCACGCCTTGAATGGTTTTGTGCACATCGGTGTAGAGCTGTTCTTCGTTTAACAGCTTGCTGACAAGTCCGTCGCCGTTATTTATTTTATCAAGCATTTCATCGGCACTTTTGAGTGCGTCTTTTGCGTTTGAAGTGATTGCTGGCAACTCTTTCTTGAGAGCATCGGTTGCGGCTTTGATGTTTTCGATGGAGTTTTTGATGTTCTCTTTTTGAACGGTAATCAAATCATTGGTGTGCGAGGTAATTGAGGAGACATTTTTTGATGTTTGGTGTGCATTATGAAGTGTGTCTTTAATCCGACCTTCAGCTTCTGCGGTTGCAAGCATGTTTTTCATGCTTGAGGTAACATCACCAATGTTGGTACTGATATCTTTGAAGTGTTCCAGCAGACCGTTGACCGTTGTTGGTGCTCTGCCAGGCATTGGTAAAATACTGCCGGGCGCTAGATACCCACTGGATGAGTCGCCTGGGTCAATTTCGATGGTTTTTGTACCAATTAACCCTTCTTGTGAAATGCGGGCAAAGGCGTTTTTGCCGAGTTTGTGAATGCTTTTTACACGCATTTTAATTTCTGCTTTTCCACCAGGGAGTAAATTAATTGCATCAACCCAACCAACAGAAACACCCGCCATTTTTACGGGAGATTTACCTTCAATACCACCTGTTTCATCAAAATAGGCGGAGTACAAACTATATTCATTTCTGTTGAGTTTGATATCACCAATGTGGATGCTCAAGTAGAGGAAAATGCCAACACCAAGAATGATAAAAAGCCCAACGCGCGTTTCCGTATTCACGATTTCTATCCTACGGTTTAATGTTCTTCATACGTATTAAATTGATCTATCCAGTACATTCGCATAATGCCACACACCGCATCTGGTTTGGCAAAGGTGGAGCCTTCTGGTTGGTTGTTCTCAGATGTTTTTTGTTGTGCTTCTGGTTGTGGTGCTTTTTTGCGTTTGTGAATGACGGCGTAGAGCCGTTGCTCAACTCCTTGAATAATGCCGCACGATACCACGGAGAACAAGGCTGGTTCAACGGCTTCAGAGAAAAGCGATGTGGTTTCTGCAGGCATTTGAGGTTTTGCTCCATAGAGAGGTGTTAACACAGACCAGTTTTTATCCCAATCTGAACCCCATTCTTTACTGACAGCTTCGGCGATTCGATGATAAAGCTCTTTTTGATCTTTGTCATCCTTTGTTGCAGTGCCTGGCGCTTTTAATTTGAGTGTTGTGCCCAAGCTGCGCGAAAAGAAGAGCGGGTTTATTTTTCCGGAGGTGTTCCAGACCGAAAACAAATCCAGCAGCGCTGGTTGCTGTGAGACTGTTTTTGATTTGGGATTGGGGCGTTCGGCTGCCAGAGGCAGATCAAAGAAGGGTAAGACTTGGGTAACATCTTCAAGTGGAGCATCTTTTTTTGAAAGGAATGCTGCAAGTGCAGTGGTAGGGTCTTTTGGTTTTTTGTCTGTTCCGGGGTACAAATTTTTAAAAAGTTCCTGAATAGGCTTGAGGACCTTTTTGGTTGCGGGATCGATAATGTTTTGGAGTGGGATTTTGCCATCCTCGCACGCAACATAGATTTTTATTGTTCCCTGCATGCCATCAAGATCTTTGGTCAGTGGGAATGATTGCCAGCGATTAAGAATGCTGAGGACTTTTTCAAGAGCTTCTACTTTGGGGTTGCTGTCAGGGAGATTTTTTTTAGTTTCGAGCTGTTGGGTTAACTGTGCCATTGCCAGCGTAAGGCCGTTTTGAGCAAGAATTTGTGCTTTTGTGCGTTTGATCTCATCGCTGAGCAAGCGGATGGTGAGGAAACTTGTTTTAACTAACTGCTGCGTGAGCGCGCCGATGATCCCTAAAAAACACAGAATGATGAGGAGTGCTGAGCCAGAACGTGCGTGTTTCATTTGAACAGATCCCTCATGCTTTGCCACAATAATTCTGGGTTTTTCTCAAATTCTTTCATTTGTTCTTGTACCATGTGCGCCATTTCCGGCGGCAATTGGCTTAACACGTTGTCTGGGTCAATATGCGCAATATCGCTGTTTTCAAACTGCGCCATTACTTCTTTCATGTCCTCGGGAATTTCATTACTGTCCGTTAAAGATAGCATTGCAGCAGCAAGAACAAGGCCATTTTGAAAGGTGGTTTTTCTTTCGACGAGGCTTATTTTACGGAAGACCGAGGTGATTGCGAGAGGGCTTGCGTCGTTAATTGTCTGCTGAGCAAGAGTTCCCATGAGTCCTAAAAGATAAATGGTGATCAAAACTGCTGAGCCAGAGCGTGCGTGTTTCATTTGAACAGATCCCTCATGCTTTGCCATAATAATTCTGGGTTTTTCTCAAATTCTTTCATTTGTTCTTGTACCATGTGCGCCATTTCCGGCGGCAATTGGCTTAACACTTTGTCTGGGTCAATACGCGCAATATCGCTGTTTTCAAACTGCGCCATTACTTCTTTCATGTCATCCGGGATATAAAATTGCTCTGGCTCGGAGGGAGTTCTAACGCCTCCGCTTTCGAGTTGTTGTGATGGAGCGAGCGGGGCTTTTTTAGGTTTGTGTTTTTTTGGCGGTGGAAGCGGTGGTGGTGGCGTAGTTGGGTTTATTGGAATTTGCCCTGGCGGGCTTGATGGAGGTGTTGGCGGTTTAGATGGAATTGGTTGCGTAGCAGGTTTTTTGGTATCGGTTGAATCGGCAGGTTTTTGTGCATCTTGTGATTTTGGTTTAAGTGAATATTCAGGAAGTGTGCCGCTGTGGTTAAAGCACAGAATGCGTTGTTTGTACGTAGTTATTTTGGAAAAGCTATCGTCCCATAATTGCAGGGTCATGGTAATGAAATGTGGCGTTTGTTCTTGTGTTTCTTGTGGCAGTTTTTTATTGGGCCATTCAAATGAGCTAACTATTTCTAACTGATCTGGTTGTTTCTTCGTGTCCGTTGCGGGTGTTGATTGGCTATCAGTTTTTGCGTTGTTTGAGCTCTTGTCGGCTGTTGCTTTAGCATTGTCGGGTTTGAGTGTGGAGGTGAGTGTAAGGGTAGAGTATTCAAAAACAAGATTGTGGATGTTGTTGCAAATGAGCACCCAGTCGCTGCTTTTTTCCATGTCCTCGGGTTTTACTTCTGAATCTTGTTTGATGTTCAAATCATCAATGTTGGTGGTTTCTCGCCGGTACAATTTAAAGGCTGTTTTTTTGTGGTGAGGTTGTGGCGGGGTTTGTTTAATTAATTTGTAGCAAAACCGAACGAAATACGGCTTTTTTTCACCATATGATTGAAGCGTTGAGGTTGTAACGCCACTTAAAATCTTAAAGGTGACGTGGTCTTTCTTGTCAATTTTTGTGACCATTTTTTCGTCTGCTTCTGCAAGGAGTGCGCGAGAGGCAAAGGTGATTGGCTTTTGATCTGTATTTTTTTCACCAGTGGCTTGCTCTTGGACGGGTGTAGGGAGTACCGCGAGGACAGATAAATCTTTATCCAGTTGGTTGGTCACCTGGATAACTTTGTTCATGTAGCCGCTGAGCGTTGTCATTTCTTTCAAGGTGCGCAGTGCTGTTTTGGTGAGCTGAGTGGTGCTGATGATAATGAACGTTGTTATACCTAACGCAATGAGTGCCTCAAGCAGCAGTGACCCATTCTTTTTGTGTGTCATGGTGTGCTCGTTTCTTGTTTTGGCGAGGCAATAATAAAGCTGACAAGGCTTGTCACCGTGTCTTCCGATTCTTTGCGTCCGCTTACGCAAAACAGCTTGAGAATATTGTTAAACGGTTTAAGAGATGACTTTGGTTGAATCTCAAGAAATTGTGTTTTTATTGGAATAGTTTGGTCTGGTGTTGGCAGGAGTTGGTTGTTTTTTTGTAAGGGGAAGAACAATTGCTGGTCGGTATGTTTTTTTACCTGCAACAGTACTTCGTATTCTGTTTTAAGCGCCCGAACGCGTGTCGCATACGTTGTCATGATCTGAATAGAAAAAATGCCTAGCAGCGCAAGTGCGCTTACTGCGATGATTGTTTCAAGCATCATAAATCCAGGTTGTTTCATGTTATCTCCGGGCCTTTTTGGGTGGCGCTAGAAGTGTTGAATAGGCGGTGATGGTTTTTTGAAACGGTTCTGTGCGCAGCGTAGCCACTTGTTTTTTTTGAGTAGCTTCAAGATGGATGAGTAAGGCTGGAATTACGCCGCCAGGCATCAGGTGGCAAAAGACAGATTTTACGCCTTTTCCTGCTTTGCTTAACAGGTCTTCTGATCCTTGGTAGATGGCTTTTATTTTCCACGTTGAGGGAAAGTTAAATGAATTAGTCCCACCAATCGTGCGAGCAGGGATAAATTTGACTTGCTCGCTTGGTTCTTTTTTTGGTTCAGCATATTCAAGGGTAATTGATTGGTTGTTACTACGATCTGCTTTGATATGCAATCGCATGATGTTGTGCGTTACCAATACTTCTTGTCGTGCTGTAGTGAGCATGCTGGAGACAGCATGCTCAATTTTTTTTAAATCAGTGGTGGTTGAGTCTTGGCGTGCAAGAGTCACAATCATACTGGTGAGAAATACTACGATTCCCAAAACAATGATTGCTTCGAGCAAGCCAATACCGGGTTGCTTTAATTGCATTCCCTCTAAACCTTATTCACCTGCGCGAAGTCTGTCGCTTGCGCCATCATCGTCTTCATCTTTTCCAAGAGAGTACAATTCATACTTTTTATAGATGCCCTTGAATTTGCGAGGAGGAGTTGCGTACATGAATTTATTTTTCCAGCCATCAACAGGAACAGATTTTTCTCCGGGAAGGTACGAACCTTTCCAGTCGTTTCCTGCAGGTCCTTTTGGTCGTCTGAGGAGTGCGTCTAAGCCGCCTTCTTCTGCGGTAGGCGCATGACCGACGTCGTTGGTGTACATCGCAATAGCGGTGTTTACGTTGGACATAATAAGTTTGGTTTTATCTTCTTTGAGCTGACCCATGAATCCAAGAACTCGAGGAAGAATCATGGTCATTAAGAAAACAATAACACCCATGACGAGCACCATTTCGATAATGCTCACGCCTGGGCGTTTATGGTAGAGAAATTTCATATTAAAAAACCTTTCATTTATTTATCACACTTTTACCATCGACATCATACTGAGTGATGGCAGCATAATCGCCGCCATGAGCCAGAGTACAATAAATCCTAAAAACATCATAAGCACTGGATTGATCATACCAATTGCTGCATCCACCATGGCATCAAGTTCTTTTTCGTAATCTGAGCCGACCACCGTAAGCATGTGTGCAAGGTGACCAGATTCTTCGCCAGTTTGTATCATATAAATTGCGATGGGTGGGAAAATGTTTGTTTCTGCCAAATATTTAGCGATTTTTCCTTCTTTAATGATGTTCTCACGCGCGGTGTGCAACGCGTTTACCAGTACCTGGTTATCAATAATGTTTGAAACAATGGTGAGACTTTCTGGTAGGCCTGCATTGCTTTCAAGAAGCACCCCAAGTGTTTTTGAAAATTGCACTATGGCTTTTGTTTTGCTGTAGCGTGAAATGAGAGGCATTTTAAGAATCATAGAATCGAGCATCAAGCTGCCGCGTTTGGTTTTTTTCCACATTAAAAAACTTACCACAATACCAATTGTGCCTACCAGAAGGGCAAACCAGTTGTTGATAAAAAGATCCGAGAGATCGATCAGCAATTGCGTTGGGCCAGGAAGTTCGCCGCCAAATTGCGAGAACATATCGGCCAAAGATGGCACAACATAGACCAGCGCACCGACCATTACACCAAGAGCAATAAAAAGCAGGACAGTGGGGTAAATCATGGCCTTGAAGACTTTGTCTGCAGATTCAAGTGAGCGCTCTAGGTATTTGGTGAGCCGTGCAAGAACCAAATCGAGGTTGCCGCTTAATTCCCCTGCATGAACTAATTGACTGTAAAAATTAGGGAAAACAGATGGATGTTTTTCGAGCGATGCGCCCAGAGACAATCCGCCTTTAATGTTGTCTTTAACATCAATAAGAATGCGGTTAAATTTGCCAGAGAATTGATCGCTCACCAACTCAATCGACTTAAGGAGTGGTAGTTTTGCATTAAGTAGTACTGAAAGTTGGCGCGAAAATAAGAATGTTTCTTTGGGCGAAACACTTGTTTCAAATAATCTGCTGACAATAGATGTGGAGTTATTTCCTTCAGAGAGTTCACAGGAGGCGAGCAAAAGATCTTTGCTGCGCAGTAAATCTTTTAGATGTTGTTTAGAGTTTGCGTCGAGCGTTGCGGAAATTTTTTTTCCACTTTTATCAAGGGCAATATATCGGTACAATGGCATGGAGCCGTCTCGCGTCAAGGGTTGTTTGCTTGCAAAAGCTTATATCGGCGTGGTAACTGATTGTTATAAGTTGCCACAAGTCCTTCGTGTCACTGTATCAAAAGGATTATCTGATGAGAATAAAAATAAGCTTATGGCAGATGAGCGTTGTCTTTGGAGCATTGGGTTTTGCTGCTACAGATGTTCCTGTGGTTACGTTGCCAGCCCAAATCCGTATGCCAGAAGGTATAATTGCTCCATCTGGAGATACGGTTGTCCGTTCAAATTATGATCAAGAATTTAATGAACAGGATGCAGATTTATCGGTAGTGTTTCATAAAGTTGAATTTAAAAATCCAGCTGATGACTTAGTTGCAGATGGAATCATTGTTACAATGGAACAAGCAGAAAATCAGTCTGAAACCTCTCCAAAAGTTGAGTCAGAGCAGCCTGCGCAAGTGGACACGTCAGCTTTTGAGGAAAATGCAAATTCGATTGCAGATCTTCAAATTGAGTCCCAGTGGGTTATTAATCCCGAACAGCATGAGTATTTATCTATTGATTCTCAGGAAGCCAAAGCAATCTTAGCTTTTGTTAAAAAATCATGTGATGATCCGGCGGCTGTTACCAAGTTTTCCTTGAGTGCGCGTGATATGCTTGTGTTTTTGACCATGATAAAGAGATATCGCTTTGATCCAATTGTGCTGGATGTGGGGCTGCGTAAATTTTATAACCGCCTAAAAGGGTGCATGATTATTGACGATGTGGTCTTGCACCAACTTCTTCCCGAACTCGCTTCTGTGCTTGAGCTTAATGTTGATTATGAAAAAAATGCTTCAATGAGTATTGGGATGGTACAGCGTGATGTTGAGCAACTCATGTGTGAGTGTTTTTTAAAGTACTCGCATATGCTTTCTGATCGCGTGAATGATTTTATTACTAAGCTATCTCGTGTTACCGCACGTACTGCATATCAATCGCTAGAAAGCGATGAAAATCCACAAGCCCGTATGCGTCATGATCGTGAACGCTTGCGGCATCTTTCGATTAGAATTTTAGATTTGATGTTGGATAGAGTTGCGTGGGCGCCGCACGCGTTTGAATCTATTTGGCCGTCATTCATCAAGATTGGTAGTTTTGTGCATGATTTTGCACAGAAGAATGTTATCACTCACATGGATGACTTTAAAGACTTGTACACAACATTGGTTAATCGATTTGTTTTCTACATTAACCTTCATGCAACTGTTCTTCCCAGTGATTTTTTTAGAGTTATTCAAAATGATTTGGGTACTGGCGTGGTGTTCTTCCTTGAGTATCCAGATCACGCAGATTTAAAGAAGTTCTTAGAGGATGAAATTAATGGCACTACGTTGCGGTCTATTGCTTTTGAACGTATGGAATTAGCGCAGGTTTCATGAGCTGTATTTTAGATTTAAGGGTTGTGCCGGGCGCTAAAAAAAGGCGTTGGATAAGAACAGATTCTGGTGAGCTTAAATGTTATGTGACAGCGCAAGCAGTAGATGGAAAAGCAAATAAAGCGGTAATTGAAGCGATCAGTGAGGATCTTAAAATTGCAAAGTCAAAAATAAGAATTCTTACTGGCCACACAGCGCGGATTAAACGCGTGGAACTTGATAGTGAAATTTCTGTGCAAGAAGTGTTGAAAATTCTGGGCCTGGATTTGGTCCAATCAACCTTGTGGGAAGTCTAAATTAAGCCCGAAAATACGTGCTTTTTGTAGCCGGAAACTCGCCTTGACACTGAGTTTGTTGGTTGATAAGCTGCCATCGCGGGATTGTAAAATCTTGTTGCATTTTTAAATTGTAACATTAAGTCCCTAAATGAACAGTGCGTAAGTACTGTTCGCCCCCCCCAACCCTCCAACCCAAAAAGTTGGGGGGTCCTTTTATATTCTTATGAATTCATTGTGCGTGAAAACACCAAACAGAAGTTGGTTGCAATCTTCTTGAGCTGTTCAATCATCGTCGGTGTTATTGTGTGTGTTGTGCTGAGTTCTTGGTAAAGCTCTTCGTGCATGTCTTTAACAAACAGTGCGAACTTTTTGGTTGATTGCGCAATGTCTTCAAGCTTGAATTGATCCAAAAAACCAAAGTGAAGTAAAAATGCGTACAATGTTTGGTCAGCAAAAGGGTAGTGATCAAAGCGGTTTTGCTTGATTAATTCGATTGCTCGTTGGCCGCGATCGAGTTTGGCTTTGCTTTCTTTATCGAGCTCGGAACCGAATTGTAAAAACGCTTGCAGATTCTCAAATTGTGCCAGTTCTAGGCGCAGTTGCCCTGCAAGTTTTTTGGTTGCAGGATATTGTGCCGATCCGCCAACACGAGATACAGATAAACCAACGTTAATTGCTGGCCTAATGCCTTGATTGAATAAATTGGTATCCAGCAGGATTTGCCCGTCTGTGATGGAAATCAAATTAGTTGGAATGTAAGCGGCAATATCGTCTCCTTGAAGTTGCGCCACGGGGAGCGCGGTAAGCGATCCTCCACCGAGCGAGTCGTTAAGTTGTGCTGAGCGTTCAAGTAAGCGTGCATGCACATAAAAAATATCGCCGGGATAGGCTTCTCGACCAGGTGGACGTCTCAGCAAGAGAGCAAGCTCTCGGTATGCAACGGCGTGGTTACTTAAATCGTCGTAAATGACTAAGACGTCTTTTCCTTTGTCCATGAAATATTCGCCGATTGCGCAGCCAGCGTAGGGTGCAAAAAATTGATTGAGGGCAGAATCATGTGCGTCTGCACTGACGATAATTGAATATTCAAGTGCATTGTTTTGTTCGAGCATGTTCAGGATACGTGCGGTGTCTGCTTGCTTATGGCCGATGGATACGTAAATGCAGATAATATTTTTGTTTTTCTGGTTGAGGATGATATCCAAAACGATCGAGGTTTTCCCGGTACTTCTTCCGCCAATCAGCAGTTCGCGTTGTCCTTTTCCAATTGGAACCAGCGTGTCGATTGCCATGATTCCTGTTTCAAATGGGCGGTTGATTGGTTTGCGCTTCATGATGCCTGGTGCTTCGCGCTCAAGAGGGCGATATTCTTCAGTATCAAGGCTGCCAAGTCCATCAAGTGGTATTCCGCGTGGATTTATTGTTCTGCCAAGTAGTTCTTCGCCCACCGGAATTTGAAAGGTGGCGCCCGTGCGGTAGGCTTTTGTGTGTTCTGAGACTTTATTTATTTTGTCGAGCAGAACAACGGAAACAAAGTTTTCATCAAGATCAAGCGCAACGCCCTGATCACCTGTTTCAAAGGTAATCACTTCTCCGTAGAGAGCGCTGGTCAGCCCATAGACGCTGGCGATGTTATCGCCGACGCGCACAACAGACCCAATTTCTTTAAGCTCGGCTTGTCCTTCTTCAGAAAAGGCTTGCTCGAGAAGCCCAATAATATCGACTTCTTTTTTTACCATAATCCACCTTTATGTTTTGCAAGATTTTGAGCGGTACGAAGGCTTTTGTTGAGCGATCTTTCGTACATTAATGTTGCAGAATACATGCGTAATCCACAAATGAGTGAAGGCTCAACGCGTATTGTAGGAATAATTTTTTTCTTCGTTATGTTTTCAAATAATTGGATTGCTTCTTGCTGCAATTCTGCTGATAATTCGTGAGAAAGTTCTATGGTGCAAACAATTTGATTGCTGCGTTCGTGTTCGAGGATGATGATATGTTCGAACACATTTGGTAAAAACACTATTTTTCGATCGAGCAAAAGCCGATGAATTAGTTTTTGTTCTGCAGTAGTAAGTTCGAATTTTTTTATTAAAAACTCTTCGAGTTGGTTGTAGCACTGGTGGGGACAAGGACATCCCGCAATCAGCCCGATAATCCCTGGGTGTGATTTGAAGAAGCTTACCAGTCGAGTATAGGTGTTGATGGGAGCGCTGCTTTGTTGTGGGTAAAATGCTCGCAAAAAAGCTTGAGCATACCGTTTTGAAGCGGCAAAATTTTCAAACTTCATGAGTTTTGCACCTTGCCTTCAAGATCCTTCAGGATATTTTGTAGTCGCTGCGAGCCGGCGTTGCCTTGATACGCTTTGCGGGCGTTGTGATTAAGTTGGTTAATAATGGCATCAACTTCTAGGCTTTTTTGTTGTAGGCGCGTAATGCGCTGATGTTTTTCTTCTGTTTTATTCACATAGTTCTGTAGTTCATCAGCGGCAGTTTGTTGTTCGATTTGCGCTGCTTTGAGCCTGCGTTCATGCCACAATAAAAACAATTGCTTGGTTGATAAAAGGAGTTCTTTTTTCTTGGTATTTTCTGCTTGCTGCTGGAGAATTTGGTTGTTAAGTGCGCTGTTTGATTGTTCAAGCTTTTGCAAATCGAGCGCTTGCTTTGTTTGCTCGTCTTTTAAAAATGGCTTTACGTAATTTGTCCACAATGAATACAGCAAAAGAATAAGAAAACACAGCACTATCAAGCGGATGCTTATGCTTTGTAAAAAGACTGTCCAGGTTGTGGTGTTCATAGCACTAAAACTTCTTATCTATAATTGGTGCAATTTGCTTTACGGCTCGGGCAATAACTGAGAGTTCTGGGTTAACATCCTGTTGGTGTGGCGCGCATTGAGGCGGTGGAACCTGTATTTTTGTGACTGGTTCCAGTCGTTGTAATTTTTCTTGCAGAGCATTAGTGAGATCTGCTTGTTCCTGCAGGATTGAGCGGTTCGAGTCTTCTAGTGTTTTTTCCAACATTGCCCTCGACTCAGAAAGAAGGTCGCGTTGTTTTTGTTCGTTAAACACATAAGTTAACAACTCTCGCCAGAAAAAATTCTTTAAGAACCAGAGCGTTGTGAGAATATTTAAGAGTTGAAATATGAAAGTAAGGTTAATGCGCACGAGGCAAATCCTCCTGCGTATTTTTAGGTCATGAATATCAGCATGAAGCTGGTGACAAACATGAAAATAAGCGAGGTTTCTACAACAATCATCGCTTGAAACATTGTGGATTTTATTGGTCCAACATGCTCTGGTCGTTTTCCAAGACTTTCACAGGCTTTTCCGCCAATAAAACCTTGTCCAAGCGCAGGCCCGAGTCCGCCGAGCCCCATACAAATGCCAGCTCCAATAAATGCCGCAGCTTTTGCGATGTGGTAGAAATTTTCTGGATTAACAAGTTCCATAAAGAAACGCCTTGGAATGTGATGAAATAATATGAGTTCATGATAAAACCCTTGCTTCTTAAATGTCAATTTTGGCGAGCTTTGTTTTTGCAGAAGGTTTGATAAAAAAATGCATAATGTTAGAATGTGTATGTTGTGTTTGTTTTTATTTTTTCACGCTGAATAGATGTGGCTCGATGGTTGTGAAAATTTATCGATTGTGGGCCTGCTCATGACTTTCGTACGAACATCCGTGTTATACGTATTTTTTTTAATTGGTTTTGCTGGTGTTGTGAGTCCTGATGTGGCGGTGCCAGAAAATCCGTATCGCAGCGTGGTGCCAGATCCCTACAATACGTTAGGGGATCGTGCTGAATCGTTGCCTCATCCTTCTTTAATTGAAAAATCACCAACGCGAGATTTTTTGAATTTCACCTCATTGTCCGATTATGGACTTGGGGGCCTGTGGAGTTCAACGGCTCCGTTGCGAGAACGCAATATACATTTCAGATCTTCAGAAAATGAATTCCACGATGACTCTTCCACGATTTCTTCACAGTTTTTTATTGATGCACAAACAGACCGAGCTCGGGTGTTTAGAGATTTGTTTAATCCGTATTTCATCAAAAACAACTCAGGGGATATTGTCAGTAATCCGGCGTTACTGGAAGAGCTTGAAAAAATCTCATTTGTGCAGGAAAACATTGGGTTTATGTTTCATGCGCATCATGTATACCGACGTGTTGGACTGAGCATTGATTTGCCTGTTTTGGTTTCAGTTGCTCATCCGTGGGCGCCGTCTTCAACGCGGGACATGCTTGCGGGAACTGGAGACCCTAGTGAAGAGGGGGTTGTGTCCAAAACGGATATTGCGACAATGAAAAAAAGCATCGAAAAAATTGAAACAGCTGGATGCTTGGGTGACTTAAAGATTGCAGCAACAGTGAATCACCCGTTGTTGGGAGAGCGGGTTGTAGGTAATTGCGGACTTGAGGTTATTATCCCGCTCCAAAGCGCAAAAGTTGCACAGAGAAAGCTGAGCTTTAACCCTGTCAAAGAAGATTTTAACCCCTCGTATTTAAATTTGGGGCTTGACCAAGAACTCGCAGGGAAATATGCGAAGCGATTGGTTGAATACTTAAAAGCAATCGGCACAAATCCTGTGGTGGGTCAAAAAAGTTTAAGTATTGGATTGTCGGCAGGACTTAAGATTTATGTCCATCCATCGTGTACCTTGCATCAGTCTGTAAAGGTTCATTATAATTTTCCTGTAAAGGAATACCGATTTATTCATCGATTCCTTGAGGATGATCGTAGTCCTTCAAGCTTAGCTGTTGAACCTGGCGAGTTTCTTGTTTCGGTGTCTCGAGGGCTTGTGGTACACGGTACTCTTGGCATCCGCCAGAAGGTAATCCATGGGGTAACTCTGGGGCTTTCGGGCGACATATTTTGGCAAAATAGCGAGAAAATTAGGGAGGTTTTTACAGACGGCGAGAATTTAGTTAGATTATTACCTCAATACGCCGAGATGGGACGAGCACAACAAGTTGCCGTTCGAATGAGCATTGAAAAAAAGCTCAAAGGCGATCTGTTTACAAGTAGAGATATGCGACTTCTGTTGGATGCTGGTTTTGCCGTTAGTTCTTCTGGAATTGGAAAATTGTGGCACTTAGGCCTCTGTGTAGCTGGTAATTTCTAGCGAGTCTGTGTTTTTTAGTTAATTGTGAGGAATTGTTAATGAAAAAAACGTTCGAATTTTCTCTTTTGAGTCTTCTTGTTGTTCTGTTTCTTTCTACTGCTGTAGTTGCAGCGGAAAAAGAAATTAAATATGGCCCCGGCGAAAACATAGTTCTTTCGCGATTAAACGCGCTCTTTAAAGATGACAAAAAAGGTAAGGTTGCGGCTGAGTCTATTGTTATTCAATACAAAGCATTGTCTGATACCAGCAAAGAACTGCATCAGCATGTATTGCCAACACGAGATCCAGTAACAACATCAGATAGTCACCATAACCTTAAGAAAAAGGTTGTTGAGCAATTGCGCAGCAAGCTTGATACTTCTGTTCTTAAAACCGCTCACTCCATGGCGCAAATGGGTCCTTTACGTTCATTGATCGAAAAAACCCTTGATGCAAAAGTTACGTGGGCAAAAGAAGAAGGCACACAAATCAAAAAATTCTTAGCTTTGAATGCAAAAACATTAAATGATGCTTCCTTAAATGATTACTTTAACAGTTTGAGCACCACAGAGTTGTATCGGTTGGTTTGTGAGATTAAGGCTCTTCTAGAAGTTCTTCATGATGCAATGCCTGATGGTAAAACATTGCTCGGTGGTCTTAAAGAACATATGGCTCGTGATCAGGCGATTATTGCAGCACATAGTCATCCTGCTCCGGTTGAAGTAGTTCAATAATAAAAGAATTGGTTTTGCTAGATAAATTATTGTGGATGTTCAAGTTAAGCTTTCTGGCAAAGTAGAAAAAATAGTTTTCCGGTCGAATTCGACCGGATTTTCTATTGTTGCCCTTGCGGTAAATGCGCGCGAAACGATAACGTTGCAAGGCGTTATGCCAGACGTTGTTCCGGGCGAAGCGATAGTGATTGTGGGCCAATGGGATGTGCATCCTAAGTTTGGCCGTCAAATCAAAGTTGATTCATATTCAAAGCAATTGCCAGCTGATGCTGTTGGTATCCAAAAATATTTAAGTTCAGGCCTGATCCGTGGGATCGGGCCTTCTTTTGCTCAAAAGCTTGTTGATCATTTTGGCAGTAAAACGCTGGAAATTATTGATGAAAACCCAGAGCGTTTGCGTGAAGTTTCTGGCGTTGGCGAGAAACGTGTTGATGCGATTGTTGCTGCGTGGGTTGAGCAAAAGGAAATCGCGAATGTCATGGTGTTTCTCAAGGCGCGTGATGTTTCTACCGCGTTTTCAGCAAAAATTTTTAAGTTATATGGTAATCGCTCAATTGCGGTAATCACCGAAAATCCCTATCGATTGGTCGAAGACATTTGGGGTGTTGGTTTTAAAATGGCCGACGATCTTGCGCTCAAGCTCGGGTTAGAGCGCGTCAGTGTTAATCGTGCGCAAGCTGGTGTGCTGCATGCATTGTCCGAGGCGATGGATGCGGGAAATACCGTGGTTGAATATGTAAACTTGGTAGAACAAACACAAAAATTACTCGAATTTTCTGATGAACAGCGTGTGCTCATTGAGCAAGCTCTTGCCTTGCTTGAAAAGACCTACAAAATTCAAAAAATTGAAAAAAACTCTCAGGTTTTAATTGCGCTTTCACACTGCTTCAAGGCAGAAAAACGTATTGCGACAAAAATCCGCTCCTTGATGGCTGATGCGCAAAAAAAGACCTACAATCACGCAGATCTTTACGAACGACTTACCGCTCAACGTGGTGCTGTCATGTTAAATGATGATCAAAAACGAGGCATTCTTGCCTGCTTTGAATATCCCGTCAGCGTTATTACTGGGGGGCCAGGTACAGGGAAGACAACGCTTGTCCGAGGACTTCTTGATTTGTTGGATACGCAAGGCGTTAAATATAAGCTTGCAGCTCCAACTGGACGAGCCGCCAAACGGATGTTTGAAGGTACGGGACGCTCAACAGAAACACTGCATCGCATGTTGGAATTTGATCCAGCGGGATTTGGGTTTAAGCGCACGCATGATAATGTTCTTGAGCTTGATTGGTTGATTGTTGATGAAGCTTCGATGATTGATATTTTTCTCCTGAGTTCCGTGGTTGATGCGTTGCCAGCGCATGCGCACTTGGTGCTTATTGGGGACGTTGACCAGTTGCCGTCGGTTGGTCCTGGCAGTGTGCTGAAAGATTGTATTGGGTCTGGCGTGGTGCATGTTACGCAGCTCAAAGAGATTTTTAGACAAGCGCAGGACAGCATGATTGTGGTGAACGCCCACAAAATTAACCATGGTGAGTACCCATCTGCGCGTGGAGATAATCATGATTTCTTCGTGCTTAAACGCACAGAGCCAGAGGAGTGCATCGCCGCGATAAAGAAAATTTATTCAACGACGTTGCCTGGACTCAAAATTGATCTGCATGATGCCATTGTCCTTTCTCCCATGAATCGAGGTGCTGTTGGTACATCGCGCTTGAATGAAGAGCTACAACAGCTGTTAAACCCTGGAAATAATGAGCAGACGGTGTCGCGCTTTGGCGTTGTCTTTAAAAAAGATGACCGCGTGATGCAGATCAAAAACAACTACACAAAGTTTGTTTTTAATGGCGATATTGGCTCGGTTATTAAAGTTGAACAAACCGACCAGAAATTGCAGGTCCAATTTGGCGAACGTGTTGTTGAATACGAGTTTTATGAGCTTAATGAACTGGTGCTTGCGTACGCGATTTCGATTCACAAAAGTCAGGGTTCAGAATTCAAAGCGGTTGTCATTCCGCTCATGATGCAGCATTTTGTAATGCTCCAGAAAAACCTTATTTACACTGCAGTTACCCGTGCCAAGCAGGTTTGTGTTATCGTTGGCGACCCCCGAGCGCTTGGAATGGCTGTGGGGAGTAACAAAGAACAGTTAAGAAGTACGCTTTTAGGAGCGTTTTTGCGGGGTGAGATAGCGGTTCCTGAGAGTCTGCCTACCCTTTTTTAACCCATACTTACTGCCTCAATTTTTTATAAAACGGGTATTTTTTGTCCCGTTTCCGATTTTTTCTACGCTTTCCTCCGTTTTGGTACCCTTGAAGGATGATTAACGGTTGTGCAAGGTGCACTAATTATGCAAAAAAACAAAAAAACACTTCTTTTTGCCACTTTGGCTCTTTTTGGTTCTACGGGCTTTATCTACGCCCCGTGGTGGGACACTGTGCGTGGAGTGGTTGCTAGTCCAGATACTTTTATGAAAATTTTGCAAAAAGTTCTTATTACACCGGTTCCTAAAGATTTCAAGATAGATGACATGGTAGCTGAAGCCGGTGGTCCAGTTATGACGCTTGATGAGGTTAGTGGTAACCCTGCGCATAAAGATATGCCTGTGTCATTTGTAGCCCTTCAATTGAACTCGGTGTTAGAAGGTACATTGGGAAAAGATTTACCCGTAACGGTGAAAGAGTTAAATGAGTTGCTTGCTCAGGCGAAAAAGCCAGGCAATAAAGACTTGATGCTTTCAGATTTAACAGGAAATGCCGAGCACGCGAAGATTCCTGTAACTAACCTTGTCGCCAATACGCACTATGTTGTTGATCAGCAGCGCAAAGAAATCGATCACATGATTCGATTTTACGCAAAACGAGTTGGTTTGGTGGCGATTGTTGGTATTGCTGGTTATTTTTTGTACAAATCCTACACAACCATGCAGGCACGCAAGAAAGAAAATATTGCAAAAATTGAAGCCTGCTTTTCGCTGCGGAATTCTCAAGAAAAAAAATCAATTGATTTGAATTCTACGGCCAAAAAAGTGAGCGGATTGGCTCGAAGATGGCAGGATAAAAAGGGTGGACGCTGGATTCTTACCTCAGCTGAAAAAAATGAAGCAGAGATTATTTCTGAACTTGCTCAGGAGACTCGAATTGCGATTGTTCAGGGACAAGTGCTTAAAGCCTATGCTGTCGACAGTTCGTTGCAACAACGAGTAATCGCTGCGATGCAAGCACTGGTTGATGCCAATATTCCATTGGTAGTTTTGCAGGGCGATGAGGTTTTTAAAGATACCGAGACGGTTAAGTGGCTTTCTGCGGCATTTAACAATAACAAAATTGCATTTCTGTCTAACGCAGCTGATGTATTACCCTACCGAGCGTACGGTTTTACTGCGGTTAATTTGAGCTTGCCAGAAATGCCGGCCGCATAACATATTACTCTAATTGAGGTGCGATGAACTTGACACTTTGGTGATTGCGCTATTTCCTGTTGGTGCTATCTGGAATACAAGAGCGAAGAACTGTTGTAATGAAAAACATAGTGGTTACAGGAGCAGCAGGATTTCTTGGTGCAAATCTGTGCGCGCGTTTGCTGCGTGATGGGCATATGGTTATTGGTGCTGATAATTTTTCCACCGGACTTTCTAAAAATCTTAAAAATATTCTTTCGCATCCGCGTTTTTCGCTTATTAAACATGACATTACAAAACCACTTGAGTTGGTTGCTGATGTTATTATGAATTTGGCATGCCCTGCCTCGCCGCGCTGGTACCAGGCAGATCCAATTCAAACCATAAAAACTTCTTTTCTGGGCACACTCAATTTGTTGGAGCTTGCACAAAAAACAGGAGCAATATTCTTTCAGGCCTCTACAAGTGAGGTCTACGGATCCCCGCAACAACATCCTCAGACAGAAGAATATTGGGGCAACGTTAATCCTATTGGTATTAGATCGTGCTATGACGAAGGAAAACGTGCAGCGGAATCCTTGTGTTTCGATTTTCATCGTGTGTATGGTACTCGTGTTAAGGTCGTGCGCATTTTTAATACGTACGGGCCCTTGATGGGTGTTGCCGATGGTCGAGTTGTGAGCACATTTGTGGCGCAGGCGCTTTTGGGTCAGCCTCTCACCATGTTCGGATCAGGACTGCAAACTCGCTCTTTTTGTTACATTGATGATCTGGTTGAGGGGATGTGCCGCGTAGTGTGGTCACCAGCAGAAATTACTGGCCCGCTCAATCTTGGTAATCCGTATGAAGTGACATTGTTGGAGCTTGCACAAAAAATTGTGCAACTAACAGGGAGTTCATCAGAGATGATCTTTAAACCATTGCCGCTTGATGATCCGCCTCAACGATGTCCCGATATTACAAACGCGCGTGCGTTGCTTGGGTGGCAGCCGCAGGTTTCTCTTGAAGAAGGGTTATTGCACACAATAACTTATCTCAAGCAAGAGCTAGCAAATGCGGATGTGCCGCAAGCGATAGTAAAAAATGATTATTTTAAGCAGGACGATTTATGAAGGTTGCGGTGGCTGCGGGGGGCAGGTTTCATGCATTTCATCTGGCTCATCAATTGAACAGATACGATGTTTTGCATGGCTTGTACACTGCAAGTTATAATTCAGGGGACGAATCATACGTTCCATCTCAAAAAATTTTCTACAATAAAACAGTTGGTTTTTTAGACAAAGTTTATAATTCATTCGGCGGTCGCTACGTGCTTAATCCATCATCATGGTATGGCATTAAAGACCAATGGTTTGATGATTGGTTTGAGCAGCAATTTGTTAAAACCCAGGGTGTGGATATTGTTGTTGGCTGGTCACATTACATTGGAAAAAGCCTGCACACAATTAAGCAGCTTGGCGCTCGTGTGGTGTTAGAATCTGGTTCGGCGCATATTCTGGCTCAGCAAAAAATCCTAGAACAAGAATGTGAGCGTTGGGGTGTTTCTACAACCCCAATTACCGTCGAAAATCGCGAGAAAATGTTATTTGAATACGAGCATGCGGATTTTATTTCAGTGCCGTCTTCATGCGTAAAAGAAAGCTTTATTGAATACGGAATTCCAGCTCATAAATTGATCATGACGCCCTACGGTGTTGATTACGAATCATTTTATGTTTCACGACTTGAATCGCCACGTAAATTCAGACTTTTGTTTGTGGGGATGATTTCTCTGCAAAAGGGTATTGGCTATTTACTGGAAGCATGGAAACGTCTTAATTTGCCGGCTCATTTGGCAGAACTTGTTATTGTTGGTGCTCAGCTTGATTATCCACGTGATCTTATTGTCAGCCCTTCGGTTCGCTATGTTGGACCAATGCGTCAAACTCAGTTACGAGAGATGTATGCAGAGGCTTCGATGTTTGTGTTGCCATCGGTGCAAGACGGGTGGGGTATGGTGTTGTCTGAGGCTTTAGCAGCTGGTGTACCAGTGCTATGTACAGATAGAACCGGCGGCCAAGATATGATCGAAAATAATACTCATGGCTTTATCGTTCCTCATGCGGATATTGATGCGCTCGCAGAGAAAATCGCATGGGCATATGCTCACCAAGATGACCTGTTTAACATGGGGCTTGCTGGCCAAACACATATTAAAAAGTATTCGTGGAACGCATACGGCAAAAAAATCGTAAAACAATACGATAGAGTGATGGCGGGATGATGGATCGACCACATGAATCTGAACTGCTGAGCAAGGGCGTATGGCTTTTGCTCAGCCAGTATGGTTCAATGGTCGTTTCAATTTTCTTTACCTTTTGGCTTGCAAGACTTCTTGGCCCTTCTGAATTTGGCCGCTTCGCGATTGGTGTTTTTTCATTTGATATTTACAATGCGGTGACCGATTGGGGATGGGAACAAGGAGTATTTTTATCCTCAAAAGATTGCCAAGACGCAGCCTACGCCACAAATCTTTTTGTTCGTGTACTCCAGGGGTGCGTGCCGTTACTTGGGATACTTGGCGCTAGTATTTTAGCGCCGGGATTACTTTCTGGTGGGCCAAAACTGATAGCAGTTATTTTGGCGAGCGCTTTCTGGTGCGAAAAAGTTTCATCAACTTACAAAACTATTTTAGAGCGTACGTTTGCCTTGCGGCGGTTGGCGTTTTTTGAGATGGCGGCTCTTGTTGGTAGCTTCATTTGTGCAATTCTTGCGGTGTGCCTGGGGCTAGGGTTTCTTGCTTTGCCCGTACAGCGGTTACTGGAAAAGCTTTTCTTGTTGTTAGGGTACCTTGTCTCTTCTCCGTGGAAATTTTCGTTACACGTTGATTTTAGTCTTTTTAAAACATGGGTCACATCCTTTGGTTTTGCGACATTGAGCGGGGGGCTTATCAGCCTTTTTCTTTATGATTTTGTGGGAGCTGTGGTGGGCGTTTCTTCTGGTGTTCACGACGGTGGATTGTATGCACGCAGTTTTAAAATGGCGACGTTCCCGCTCATGGTTACCGCTGTTTTCAATCGGATTACAACACCGTTATACGCGCATTCGTCTGGTGATAGGCCGCTTATTAAAGAAACTTTTTTACGTGCTCAGCTTGCAAAAGCATGCTTGATTGTTCCGGCGCAACTCTTGTTAACGGTGTGTGCTCCGTGGTGGATTGTGCGTGTGCTGGGTGAACAGTGGCGCGCCGCGGTAGTTCTTTACCAGGTTCTTGCGGTGTATGGCTTGGTGCGTGCTTTTTATGATGATATTTCAGCAGTATTTTTGTATGGACTGCGCTACCCGTGGATTCATGTGCAGCAGCATATTGTGCAGGCGTGTTGCATGCTGGTGAGCTGGCTGTTGTTAAAACCATACTACCAAGGGTCGTTGCTCGGTGCTTTGGTGATGAGTGGTGGCATGTGCGGCGTGGCGGTATGGATTTGGCGCCGTGTGTGTATTTCATTGGATGTGGGAGTGAGTGACCTGTTGAGTGCAATGCGTGACATTCTTGTGCGTATTGGTAGCATCATAGCCGCCTGTTTTGCTGTTGTAACAACCGCAAGGGATAGTGATGGCTCAAAAAAGAATTCTTTTAATTGGCGAGCGATCTTTAAGTTATGAAGGCTATGCATACGCCGATTCTTTTTATGATATTTTGACTGGCCAAGGGCACGTTGTTAAAAGCATTGATCCTGCGCAAACACCATGGTGGATGCGTGGAGAGCGGAGTTTCTTGCTTTCTGGTCTCGAGCAAAAACTATTTTCCCTGTGGTTTAACCGCATGGTTATCGAAGTTGCGCACGATTTTAAACCAGATGTCTGCTTTGTGATTAAAGGGCATGTGTTGCATCCGCAAACACTTGCAGAACTCAAAGAAAACCTAGATTTAAAGCTTGTGTTGTTGTATCCAGATAACCCCTTTATGTTCAGCAACGGCAATTCTAATGCCCATGTTGTACGAGGCTTGCCGCTGTACGATGTGGTGCTTTCGTGGGCACAGATGATGCAACCGGTTTTTACGTCGTTGGGTGTTGCTCACACTTGCTATTTTCCGTTTGGGTATGATGAGCGTTTCTTTACTTATTCATGCAGTGAAAACCAAGCTTTTGACCTTGGGTTTGTAGGGACGGCTGATGACGAACGAGCAGTGTTATTGGAAAACGTTATTCGTAAAGCGCCAGACATAACGCTGGGGATTTGGGGAAATCGGTGGAGTGAGTATTTCTCCTCAAAACCGCTGTTAAAAAAATGCTATCAAGGTGAGGCTCGTTACAAGCACGCAATGGTTTGCATGATGCAGCAGTCAAAAATAACGCTTAATCCCGTACGTTTGCAGAATCACACTGCGCACAACATGCGAAGCTTAGAGGCTGCGGCGGCGGGAGTTTTTCAGCTGGCGACTCGAACGCATGAGCATGCACATGTATTATTTGAAGAAGGGGTGTCGATTGCGTTGTATGCTTCGGTTGATGAACTCGTTGAAAAAGTGTACTGGTATCGCGATCGCGCTGAAGAACGAAACAATATTGCGCAGCACGCTCAAAAGGCTGTTTTGAGATATAGATTACAACAAATGCTGCCTGTGTTTTTTAATAATAATTGCTGTTTTTGTTAGACAGTTTTTTACTTCATGTTACCATCAGGACGCTCGACGGGTTACATTGGTTTTTGAGCTATGGATACACACAAACTTGTAAAACCTCCGCTGGCGATAGTGGCGCCACATCCTGCTCACGGTGGTGGCGTTTGGTCGTTACTAAAGGTAGTGTATGGATTTGCTGAGCGTTATTTTTCACCCAAAGTATTTTGTTTGAGTTTTCTTCCTTCCGTTGCTATGAGCTGGCGTAGCCTGAAGTTGTCATCGTCTCTGCGCGAGTCAATAATTCAAGGTCTACCGTGTGTAGAAGTTGGCGCTCGTTTTTCACGCTTTGAACCTGGGTTATATTGGCTTACGCAAGATTTATGGCGACAGGTCCTGGGCCCGTATAACTATGTTTTTGTTGCTGGCGGCACGCCACACGTAGCTCATCCCGCGGTTCTTCTTAATAAAAAGTTTATTTTGTGGTTAGCCTCAACCTACCAAGATGATAGGAAGCATCGCATTCAGAAATCTTCTGTCATTGAGCGTGCGATTGAAAAAATTAATACCCCGCTGATGAATTATGTTGAACGACAAATTCTTGCACGCGCTTCTGTGTTGTTGCCAATAAGTTTTTATACCAAAAAATTGTGCGATCAGGCTTTAGGGTTTGAGCGTCCTAATGTTCGCGTGTGTCCAGTTCCAGCTCCAAATATTCATGTAGCGCGCACAACTTTTGAGGCCACCCCGTTGCGCATTATTGCGGTTGCTCGATTTACCGATCCCCGCAAAAATTTCAAAATGCTCTTGGATGTTTGTGAGCGCCTTTTGACGATTGATGCTCGTTTTTGTGTAGATATTGTTGGTGTGTATCCAGCAAACAATCAGGATGTCGTGCGGTTGTCTCTCAAATTTGCGACACGCATCATATTTCATGGATTTATTGAACAGAAAGAACTTGATGAGCTGTATGCGCAGGCTTTTGTGGCGGTGATTACTTCTGATCAGGAAGGTTTTGGAATTGCGGGTCTTGATGCGCTTTCTTGGGGTATTCCCGTTGTTGCAACACGGTGTGGCGGCGTTTCTGATTTTGTAAAACCTGGCATTTCTGGTGTGTTGGTAGAGCCTCAGGCGGTCAATCAAATGGTTGAGTCATTGAGATTTTTGGCAAATAACCCCGAGCACTATCGCGTGTTAAGCAACGGTGCGTTGAAGTTGGTACAAAGCTGCTTTTCAAAAGAATCAGTAGAAACAAGGTTTGCATGGGCATTAATGCAAGCATATCCAGAACTTTCTGAAGTGTTTGCGGCAGATGAAAATCAGGGGGTTGTTGATGAAGATTTTGGTCGTAGGGCACGCGTATCTAGCGCCTATTAATCGCAAAAAATGGGACGTGTACGCGAACATTTTTCCTGAAGATGAGGTTGTTGTGGTGACTCCCTCATTTTGGAATGATGCATTGTTTGATGTAGCGCTGGTGGAAAGTAATACTGCTACTACCAGGGTTACGTACAAACATGTGCCTGTTTCTCGTCCTGGTAACGAAGTTTTGTATCGCTATGCGTGGACTGATGTGTGGCAAATCATGAATGAATGTGATCCAGACCTTCTTTTGGTTGAGCAGGGCTTGAGCGCTTTTTCGTATTTTCAATTCATTCTGGTGTCGTTGTTGCAAGGTCGGCGTATTCCTCGTGTGTTTTTTACGTGGATTAATTGGCGACATCGTTGGGGTTGGTTGTTTCGGTTTTTGTGGTGGCCTCTTGAATGGTTTAATTGGTACTTTTCTTCTGCAGCAATTGTCGGTAATCCTCAAGCAGAAAAATTGTTGCGCGAAGATGGCTTTAAGGCTCCAGTTCTTGTTTCACCCCAGCTTGGTGTTGATCTTGTGCCAGTGGTGCCTCGTTCTGCAGAGCATAAAAATAAGCGTGTAGGATTTGTAGGACGTCTGACCTCAGAAAAAGGTATTTTTACGTTGTTGCATGCGTTTGCACAGCTACAACATGAGGATTGGGAACTGGTGTTTGTTGGTTCTGGACCGCAACAAAAAGCCTTGCAGATTGAAGCGGAGCGATGTGGCATTTCCTTGCAAGTGGTTTTTACAGGGTCTGTTGATCACGAACGTGCGCTTGAGCTGATTAATTCGTTTGAAATTCTGGTGTTGCCGTCGTTAGACATTGCTACATGGCGTGAGCAGTTTGGCCATGTAATCATTGAGGCCATGGCTGCAGGAGTTGTAGTGATTGGATCTGATGCAGGAGCCATTCCATGGGTCATTGGAGATGCTGGATTAATTTTTCGTCAAAATTGCATTGAAGAGCTGCGTGACGTATTATCTCGCGTATTACACAGTGATGCCGAACGTTTAAAATATGCACAGCGCGGTTTGCACCGAGTTACTGAGCGGTACACGCATGAGAGTGTTGCTCGCGCTATTGGAAAATTTTTGCACGAACGTACGCGTACACCAGGTATTCTATCCTGAAGGATTATTATGAAAAAACTTGTAGTTATTGGTGCGGGGTATGTTGGTCTGGTAACGGCAGTTTGTTTTGCTGTTAAGGGACACCATGTTATTGTTGTTGAACGTAATCTTTCTCGTATTGCTTTTTTGCAGTTGGGCCAAGCGCCATTTTATGAACCCGGGCTGGAGCAATTGTTGCGGCAAGCCCTGGGGATGGGGACTATCACATTTATTCCCGATTTGTCTCAGGCGTTAGAAACAGAACCAGATGTTGTTTTCTGCTGTGTAGGAACGCCGTCTCAGCGGGATGGCATTGTTGATTTAACTGATGTGTGGTCGGTGGTCGTTGAAGTTGCTCGCAACGCAAAAGGGCGCATGTTGTTTGTGCAAAAATCTACCGTACCGGTGGGGACGAGCAGAAAAACTGAAGAAATGTTTACCAATATTTTTAAAAATTGTGGTCATGCATTTGATTTTGATATTGCGTCCAATCCTGAATTCCTGCGTGAAGGAAACGCCATCTTTGATTTTATGAATCCTGATCGCGTGGTCTTTGGTGTGCGTTCGCCGTGGGCCGAGCGGTTGCTGATCGAGTTGTATGCGCCGTTTGTGCGTGACCCTGCAGCACAATTATTAAGCATGAGTCTTGAATCTTCTGAAATGACAAAATATGTGGCAAACACCATGCTGGCAGCGCGTATTAGTTTTATGAATCAGATGGCTTTGCTTGCTGATAGAGTTGGCGCTGATATTAATGATGTTGAGCGTGGCGTTGGGTCTGATGAACGAATTGGAAAACATTTCTTGAAGGCTGGCCTGGGGTATGGTGGTAGCTGCTTTCCAAAAGATATTAAAGGCTTAATTCATTTAGGTCGTTTGCATGATGTCGAGATGTCATTTGCGAACTGTGTTGAAAAAATTAATGATGAGCAGATCAAGGCGTTTTTAGGACGCATTTACCTACACTACGACACTTCACTGATTAATAAAAAAGTTGGTGTGTGGGGTGTTTCATTTAAGCCTGAAACAGATGATATTCGTTGCTCGCCAGCGATTGAAGTGCTCAAAGCTCTTGAAGATAAAGTGCAAGAATTGGTTGTGTACGATCCTGTGGCTCTTGAGCAACTCAAGCAATCGTATCCTCAAATGCGTGTAACCTATGCGCAGAGTGCGTCAGAAGTCTTGAGAAAAGTCGATTGTCTTGTCGTGTGTACTGATTGGCATGCATTTGCAGCGTATACCCCACAAGAGCTCTCATCAGTGACAGACCGTGTCGTATTTGATGGCAGAAATATTTTTGATCCACATGCTATGGCTGCGGCTGGTATTTCCTATTATCCGGTTGGTCGTTGTGTTACCAGTGTGCGTGATTCTGTCATGATTGCACGTGGCATACGGCTGGATTATTAATATCGTAGGATGATGATTGTATGTGTGGGTTGGTTGGATTTATTGCGCAAGCTCCTGCTCAGCAGGCTTTGCCTCTGGTAGAGCTTGCTGTAAGAAAGATGCTTGAAGCCATGCGGCACCGCGGATCCGATGGAGAGCGAGTGTTTGTGGTTGCGTCTGCACAAGCGGTTTTTGCGCATCGGCGTTTGGCTATTGTGAGTCAAGACGAGCATGGAATCCAGCCAATGACCACGCACGATGGTCGTTTTACCATTGTTTTTAACGGTGAAATTTATAATTACAAAGAACTCATTCGTGATTTGCGAGCACAAGGTATCCAGCATGAGTTTGCAACAGATACTCAGGCGCTTTTGTATGGTTTTTCTGTATGGGGCGTTGCTGTTTTTCGGCGGCTTCGTGGCATGTTTGCCTGTGTTATTTGGGATGAGCAGCAGCAAAAAGCATTTTTTGTGCGCGATGAATTTGGTATCAAACCCTTGTATTGGGCACCTGCTGTGATTGGTGGTGCAGCGGGAATTTTGTTTTCTTCAGAAATAAAATCGCTGCTAGCAAGTGGCAGTGTTTCACGAAAAATAAATTATTCGGCCCTTTCTGATTATTTGCAGTATGCAGCAGTTCATCCACCTAAAACATTGGTTGAAGGTGTGTATTCTCTCCAGACAGCCACGATTATGGTTGTTGATAGCTCAATTTCTTCTGAGTTGTTTTGGGATATAGCTCAAGTTAAAACAACTCTTGTTGAGGGCGACTTCTCAGCGCAAGCAAAAAATATTCGTGAAGAGTTTTTACGCATCTGTGATTTGTATACTGATATTAACTTGGACATTGGTGTTTTTTTGAGTGGCGGCATAGATTCAACTGCGCTTTTAGGTATCACTAAACGCCTTTTGGGGCGCAATGTCCAAACTTTTTCATTAGGTTTTTCATCGCCTGTGGGAAGCGTGGTTGATGAATCTGCGATTGCGCAAAAAACAGCGACATCTTTTGGTGTTGAGCATCGAGAAATTATTGTCGATGGTTACATGGCGCGACTTGCGTTTGAGTCTTTTGTCACCGCAATTGATCAGCCAAGCAGTGATGGATTTAATACCTTTTTAATTTCTCGCTTTGCGGGAGAACATGTGCGGGTGGCGCTTTCGGGACTCGGTGGGGATGAGCTCTTCATGGGTTATCGTGTCTTTAAAGAACTGTTAACGATGCAGCGGTTTGGAAAAATCGCATCTCCACGGATGAAGAATTTATGCGCAGGGTTGCTTGATGTAATTCCTGGTGCTTCTTCTTTGGCTTACCACGCGGGATTTTCGATGTTGCAGTATGGTTCTCGCACTGGCGTTTCGCTGTATGAAGTGTATCGCGAATTGAGTTCCCCCGTGGAAGCTTATCGAGCACTTCATTTTGATATTCGCTCAAAGATGACTTATCACGATCGTGCAATTTCTGAGCATCTGCGCAATATTTTTTCATTAGAGCGTGATGAACTGAATGCTTTTTCAAAAGCGGAATTGGCGTTCTATGTTCCTGGTATTTTAGCGCGCGACACTGATGCTGCGAGTATGGCTGCAACCATAGAAGTACGAGTCCCCTTTTTAGATAGAGCATTAGTTGGGCGTGTTGTTGGTTTGCCGAGTTCATACAAGTGCTTTAAAGGACAAAAAACCAACAAGCCGTTGTTTGTTGAAGCGTTTAAAGATGTGTTACCTGCCAGCGTTGCTGCAGGCCAAAAAAAAGGCTTTGAAATGCCCGTTGGTTTTTGGTTAAAAAGTCACTTTAAAGACCAACTGCAGGGGCTTAAAGATAGCTACTGGCTCGATCAGCAAGAAATAACAGCATTATGTCATGCGCTGCATGAAAACCCGCGTGAATATCGCAAGGTGTGGTCGTTATTGGTTCTTGCTGAGTGGATAGAGCAGCATGAAATGTCATTTTGAGCTATTTTTTCTATGCGAAACTATTTTTGGGTTCTAAAAGACAAAAAAGTAGAGAATTTAGTTTTTTTGGCGTTAAATTCAATTTTCCTGTATTGATGGTATTTTGATATTCATAGATATGGTTCTAACTGTTTACGGTCTTGGTATTTATGATTAAAAAGCTGTATTTACTTACTTTTTTTATACTTGTGTCGTCTGGGTTTTCTTTAACGAAGACACCGATTTTAACGATTAATCGGTCGTTTCCAGCAGATAATACTGTTCATGTGGCACGTTTTTTTTATGAACGTATTCAGCTTGATGATCCGTTTCATGCCTCAGAAATGGTTGTGAAATTTCATACTCAGGTAGACGCAAAGGATTTAGCTGTTTTTGCTGAACCTCAAAGCCATTCTCTAGTTGCAGAATCAACTAATCCAGGCATTGTGCAGCTGAGAAAGCACATTGGCCAAATTATTTCTGGTTTGTCTAAGCCTTGTTCAACTGGCATCAAGCTTGAGTTTTTAAATGAACAAAAAAACGTAAGTGTACTTCTTGAGTTTACAGAAAACGATGAAAAAATGACGTGTGATATTACGTTACGGGGCTATTCAGCAGTTGTTCCGGTTGAATTGTTAAATCTTTTTCGTGCTTTTTTGTGCGATGATTCTTGGATTGCAAAAAATTGGAAAAGGGGAGTCGTTGCAACAACAGTTCTTGGTGGATCTGCTAGTGTTGCTTTGTTAAATAGAATTAATATTCCATTTTTACGGCGTCGCTATTGTTCTTTTTCTGAACGAGCAATAGCAAAAATTACATCACTCGCTGGTGAGTTTAAAGACTTTCAAATGGTTCCAGTGAATGATTCAAAAAAATGGATATTTCTGTTCAGACCAATGTTTGGATGGCAACTTCGGGGCAGCGAGCGGTCTTTATCGTGTCTAACGATGCTTGGTATGATGGTTTAGACTTTGCTTATTTAAATCGGGTCTTGGGCTCTGTGTCTTATTCAGCTCTAGCTCGAGATCTAGGCATTAAGAGTATTGTTTTTATCGTTGAGAACCTTAAAGAAGCTACTTATTCAGCATCAGTAGTAACAGCAAATTATCTGCGAGCTTGGATGTGTGCAAGTGACGCAACTAATGCGCTTCGTCGATCTAACACTTTTTATTTGGATGATCTTGAAGGCCTTGAGCAGCTTGAATTTCCAGAGATACCGACGAGGGTTTATGATTCCCAATCCCTTCTTGAGTATGAAATCTTTACACCGCTTGTTTCAAGGCTAAGTGGCTTTTCTTCTCTTTTTCAATCTTATGGCCGCTACTACAAGTGTAATCGTAACACGTATAGCAATGGGACAGTTGTTCTATGTTGTTGTAAAGATGATTCTTCATATGATTTAAAGAGCTTGAAAGCCGTGACAGACGGCCCTTATAATGCTCCGCAAATTAGACTTTATGCATCTCCTTATGGTGACGACTTGTATGTCGCTGAATTTATTCAACGAGTTCAAGCGGCAGCAAAAGAAATAAATGGGAAGAGTGAGCATTATGATGGTGTTTCTAGTTGCGCTCATGATTCGTTATGCCGAGCTGAAACTCCTTGGGAAGGAGCCTGTTATTCGTGGGTTTTTGGTTGTTACAAAAAAAATGGCAAATGGTTTTTTATAGATGAACGTGAAGTTAAAGAATTTGATACCAAAGATGCATTTCTAGAGCACGTTGCTTTTGTTATCACGGCGCTTTCTGCAAAAACTACCAGGACTGTTAAGCTTTGTGCAGGACTTGAAGCACGTAATGCTAGAGCGGAGAGTCGTGGCCCTGCAAGGCAAAAGATGTTTGAATCAGATGTTTTTAATAGAGCTTGAACGGCTGGCAATACGGCTTGCGGGCGTAGAACGAAAAATCCATTTAGTGCTTCATATTCAGATTTTGATTTTAGAGGATTGGCTGATGATTTCTTTTTAAGCCTTTTTGATAGTTCTCTAAAATTAAAACGAATTCACGATCGTCCTTATGAGTTTTCTTTGATAATCATTACATATCAACAGTTTATCCAATTGTTAGAATGTGATTGTGGTTTTACTGATAAACAGCGAAGGAGAGGGCGTTGGATTGTTTATGAGACTACTTCTGATGGACTGTGGGCGTCGGTGCCTGGAAAAGAAACCTTTTCTTACCAAGGCGCGCATGCTGATCAGATAGGAGTTGTTGAGTTACTCGTCTTTGTGAATGATATCTCGCGTACAATAAAATCATACTCAAGAGACTCTCGTGGAATTTTCGTGAATCAAGTAGTAGATTCATCCCAAGATTTGTTTAAGGCTGCGCTAGATCGAGTTAGTGGAGTCGCTGAAGATGGGCGCCATTAAGTTGTTTTAAGGATTGTAACCGCGATAGGAGCTCGTGATGGGGTTTGATTCAGCTCTTCACAAAAGCACATTAATTGAGCCTGGATATATAGGCCCTAAGCGCTATTTCAGGCGAATGGCTTTGCTTGTTTATGCAGCGTACTGGGTGGATTGAGCGGCATGAAATGGAGTTTTAGGCTCACTTAATATATTTTTGTATTTTGGTTTTGAAATCAGCCCAAAACGATATGAGCTCCTGAGATTTATTCATGAGTTTTGTTATTTTTACAGGCATTTCTTGAACTTTTTCATGGTCGGTTGGATAATCGTGAATAAAATCGTTTCTCAGCTCACGCAGGTCGTCCCACCACTCTGTTGAGGGGATGTACTCCAATCGTTCAAGCTTATTGAGTTTGTCGATAAAGCTTTTGTCTTCTTCCTTGAGAATGATGATAAGGCTTGGGAACATTTTAGCACCAATAACGTCTTGTAGTTTTGAAAACCTTGTTGCAAGTAGATCGAGATAGGCCAAATTTTCATCTGAAATGGTCTCAAGGCTTTTTACAGTGAATGGAGCAACTTTACTTAAATGTTTCACAGCTATGGTTAACCGTTTTGTGTGTACTTCGGCTTCAGCGCAATAATCTTTGAGTCTGCCAATTACATTTTTTTCGTACTTCATACCAACAGAATTCCTGCGTTGCGTGCTACTTCATGGATACGTAAAGGATTACTGAATTTAAGTCCATTGACTACGATATCAATTTTTTGTTCTCCCAAGCGCGCTTGAAGGTGAGACCAAAAGAGTGAGCGTGCTTTGTCGGCTTCTTGTCTGGTTGCAAAATTTGTTTCAACGTATAAATCAATGTCGCCACCGCGCTGAGCGTCATCAACGCGTGATCCAAAGAGCCATAGCTGATCGCCTTCTGGGAAAATTTCTATGAAGGTTGTTTTGATAATGGTTTGGTATTTTTCTGAAAGTCGCATACAAAAAACAGGGTTACAGATACAATCACTTGGCTAGCGTACAAAATCACTCTTTTTAGAGCAATACGTCAGACTTTTCTATGAAGAAACGAATTCTTTTTATTCATCATGGCGTGGGCATCGGCGGAGCACCACACAGTTTGCGCTTGCTTGTATTATCGCTTGATACAACGTTGTATGACCCTGTTGTGTTGTTTTTGTGGAATTCTCAAGCGGTAAATTTATTCAAAGATGAAGGCATTCAGGTTGCAGGTCCCGTGCAACGTGTTGAGTTTTCGCACACGGTGATTTGGTGGTACCGCTGGTATCACGCGCATCACATGTTGCGTGCATTGTGGGACTGGTGTGCGGTGCTGTTGTTTGATGCAGCCCGATGGTTCTCAGAGCTCAAACCCGACATCATTCATTTGAACACCTCGTCGCTTTCTGCGTGGGGTGTGCATGCGTGGTTCAGAAAAATTCCCGTGGTGTGGCACATTCGTGAATCGTTAGCTCCCGGGTATTTGGGTGTGCGGCGAATGCTAATTCGATTTTTGGTTGGCACGTGTGCATCAAAAATTGTGGCAATTTCCAAACATGATGGACGTTTTTGGTCAGGTTGCCCAAAGCTTCAGATCTTACTAAATCCGGTGGATTGCGATGTTTTTGCACCAAACGCAGAGGAACGAGCAACATTCAGAAAAGCACATCATATTCCGCAAGATGCAAAAGTCTTGGTGTATCTTGGTGGGCTTTCTCGCGAGAAGGGTGCTCTGCTAGCGTTACAGATTTTAGCTAACCTTCGTGCGCGTAGGGACGATGTGTATTTGGTGATAGCTGGTAGCTGGCAAATACCTCAATCGTCGATTATACGAAAGATACTGGGAGCCCAATCGTGGTATGACCAGGTAGCAGAGCTGGCACGAAAGCATTACAACAATATTCGATTTACCGGGGTTGTATCTTCGGCGCATGAAGCTTTGCAGACATCAGATTGTCTGTTGTTTCCAGCACAAAAAGGGCATTTTGCGCGACCGGTACTCGAGGCTGGGGCAGTTGGTCTTCCGGTATTGGCATCTCGCTTACCGCCGCTTGATGAGTTAGTTGTTGAGGGAGTTACCGGATTTTTGTGCAATCCTGCGGATGTTGATGAGTGGGCTTATCGTGTTGAAGATGTTTTTTCTCAGGATTCAACAGCTTTTTTTTCAGCGCGTGAATGGGTGTTGCAGCAATTTTCTGTGCAGGTGTATACGAAGAAAATTGCTGATTTATACAAAGATATGTGAGCTGATTCTTAGTTGGCTGGGTTGTTTTTATCTTCTTCAAGGACAAATCTGCTTTGAAGGTACTGGTCAAAATTTTGTTTTCGCAGAATGAGCGAATCGTAACTTGTTTTTACTGATTTACGTGGAAGATCTCCTAGGATTTTTTCCATACGGCTTATAATTTCAGGGATGTTTTTTGCTGTTGTAGCCATGAGTTCTATTTCAAGAAAGGTTCCCAGTGAAGCAACTTCATCTACGACCAGGGTGAATTCATCAAGAGTGTAGGTTGTGCGGACTTTATCTACAACGCGGTGGATAATAAACCCGTTGGATTCTAAATATTTTTCGATTTCAGGCTCAGTAAGTTCTACAAATCCTAATCGTTTTTGTACTTCATTAAAACGCGTGAGCTCTTCAGCCATAAGCGGGAGCTTGAACGTATGCTCCTCGCAGTAGGGTTGCATGGGAAGGCTTGGGTCATCCAGGCATGCTTGGTTGAATTTGATATCAAGTGTTTTACTATCGCGCGTGCGGACCCAAATGCCTCGTTTAATGAGGGTTCCGTTGGTTGTATCGTAGTACACATCAACGTTTTGTTTGGCGTGCAGTTTTTTGAGTGGTGCTAAAAAAACATTCAGGGCAGCCTGGTCCAAAATTTCAAATTTTAGTTCAATTTCAATGACTGGTTGTTCTTGTGCTGTGGGTGTTTCTGGGGTAGTTGTCACATTTGTGGGGCTTGCCAATAAAAAGCTTGAGGTAAAAAGAACTGCAAGAACTTTTTTGAAAAAATAGGTGTGTTTCATAGTGGTTTTTCGAATTGAGCGGTGCGGGGTGCGCAAAGTATAACGTACAAACTATCTCTTTTCAGGCTGAATGTTGAGAGATGGGCTTGGTTGTAAAAAATGCGAAATATCAGCTTTTTGCATAGTGAAATACTATTTAATTATGGAATTGGTACGCTCATATCATAAGATGGTGAATTTTTAGTGTGTTATGCGTGATATATGAGATTTTTTTTGGTTGTTTTCCTTGTAAGCATTGGACTGATATCAAGTGTGCCTGTTATTGAACAGGTGCCAGCGTTCCAGGTTTCGTCTAAAAAAGTAACCCAAAAACCATTTTTGGTTCTTGAGCGGTCATTTCCGTGTAACGGTACAGTTCATAAAGCACGCTTTTTTTATAATCAAACAGGACCTCAAGAAAATTTTAGTGAAGACAAGGATTTTGTTGTTTTGCCAATAAAAAATGAAGCAGAAATAGCATTAAAAGAATTTACTTATCCACGAACTCGCTCGGTATTAACCGGCGAAGATTTTACGTTGGGAGAAGTTCTTTTGCAGTTTATTACTTTGATGGATACGACAGTTACTAACTTTAAAGAATCAAAGGAACAGGCAAAGTCTGTAGCGGTTAAGCTTGATTTTTTAAACATGGCAAGAACCACTATGGTTGTGATTGCCTTCAAAAAAGAAGGGAGAAAAATAACTGCTGATATACACCTGCGGAGTCCTCAGGTGGAAGCTCCTCAAGATGTAGTGAATTTTCTCCAAGTAGTACTGTGTGATGATTCGATTTCTTCAAAAAGCGCAAAGTTATTGCGTTCGCCGGGTGCTCGACGTGGCCTTATGGGTGTATTGTATGTTGGTGCCTTCGGCGGGCTTGTGAGATTGTTGTTTTCTTCATCTAATCGTCCATCCAGCGATATCATTACTAGAATCAACGCTGCGTACCCGGGAGCATATGGAGAATTTAAGCGTTTTTTGGGGACAGATATACTGTGGGCAAAACATACACAAAACCCTCGTATTGCACTAATTATTCTCAATAAAGGTTGCCTGGTTAGTACATTAGCAGGCAAATTAGGCAGCGCAGATGCCGCTGAATTGAGTGGCGTTGAGCTTTATCGAGTTTTATATGATGATTCTTGCGATATTGGCCGCTTTGATGCCTTTACCAGGAAGGCTGAAGAATTAGGGCTAGCTTTTCCTCATCAAATTACGAGTGATCTCGACAGTCAGCATTATTTTGATTCTAAATATAGATATAAAAATTGGGCTAGCGCAGAGCGCAAGAGCAAAGTTTCTTGGACTTCTGGGGGTATATTTCAAAAAAAATTAGTAGAAAAGTTAAAAAAGCGATTTAAAGATCTTAAAAGCAGGCCTTTTTATGCCACTTTTACTGATAACGACATTGACTTTAGGCTGTTTTTTAGGTCTGACCTTGATGTTGATGACAACCAATTGTCTGTAGAAGCCGGTGTACATGCCTCCTCTTCAGACCTTTTGTTCTTGTTAAAAAAACCAGTGGTAGGAGACGATGACCCTATTATTCAATCAACTGTATATAAAACATGGCGCGCAACGTCGTTTGTTTTTTGTAATGCGTCGTTTGTTATTTATCGAGATCCAGAAAAAAACCTGATTGTGCTTATTGCTGATGGCAAGAAAGAAGAATATGTGGGATTGGATGCGTTTGTTGACGGTCTTGTGGCTCGAATCGTAGAGGTTGTGGGCAAGTCAGAAAAGCCAAAGAGTCCAATAACACCTGGTGAATATTTAGCAGATTTTGATGGAGGTGCTATTCGTGAAAATCTTAAGAGGCGAGCTGATAGTAGAAAGAAAAGCATCCAACTAAGGTCTGCTTTTGAAGTTCAAGAACAATTAGAAATACTTGATTTCACCGTTGAAGGACAGCCTTTTGAGCAATCATTGAAAGACGCGGGAAAGTTCTATGCGGTATTGTGTAACTTGAGTGATTTTTCTTCAGAATATGTTCAATCTTTAAAAAACTTTATTCGTCAAACAAAGAGTGGAAGTAAAAAATATAAAATTTTTGTAATCCAGAACGACATTGATCCTCAAAAGCTTACTTTACTTAAAGGCATAGGGGGAGTTCATCTTGTGGGTAGCCATTTATTACCGAATAAGGATTCTCTGGCGAATGGTGGAATTTACTTGTTACAACCAGACTTAACGGGAGTTGATGGGTTGGTTACTGCCATCGAAAAAGAATTTTTCACCAGGTGGTTGTCGACTCGGTGATTGTAAAGTGTGGGCGCTGATTTAAAAAAGTAAGATTTCTGCTATCTTAATTGCATGGGTTGCCCGGATAGTCGCGCTGCCGCAAGGCGGTGAGGAAAGTCTGAACTCCAAGTTGGAAACGTGCCAAGTAAGGCTTTAAACCAAGCTTGGGAGGTGAAAGCCTACGGAAAGTGCCACAGAAAAGTGTACCGCCAGGCGTCAAAAGCGCTTGGTAAGGGTGAAAATGTGCGGTAAGAGCGCACACACAAGCTAGTGATAGTCTTGTGCGGAAAACCCCACGTGGAGCAAGACAAAATAGGCCCTGAGAGTTTTCCAGCTCTCGTCTGATGGGCGGGTATGTCGCAAAGAGAAATGGCTATCGTTTCGGGGTTTCCCTGAAATACAGAATTCAGCTTATAGGGCGACCCATACAAATCCACTATGTTTTTTCGATTTCTAAAAAAAAGCCGGTAGCCAAGCCGGTTTTTTTGCATGCACCAACAATCAAAGTTTTCAGTTTGACGTGTTTTTTGCGAGCGACTTCAAAAGGGGAGTGCGCGTCGAACTCTCGGATTTTTTATTGGATTGTTGCAGTCTGAATAATTTATCTGGTACCGTAAGAATATGCCGGAGACCAGAATGAGTTGTGTGGTGATAGCACATTTTGGTTGTCAGAAAAATAACGTGTGTGGTGTGTGGAGGTTTCTTATGAAAAAAAGTCTCAAAAAATCAGTGCTTTTGTTTACCTTGACGGTAGGCATGGCAGCATTTGCGCCGGTTGCGCCGGGTGATGATTTTACCCTTCCTTATGAAGATGATCGCGATACTTCGTCTATTGAAGATTTTGGTGTGATGGACACTGGTTCAGATGAACAAATGAATTATGGCTCAGATGAACAACGGAATTATGATCCAGAAATGAACGACTATCAAACGTATAATTCAGAAGAGAGCGACAATTTAGCGCCAAAGCCAGACAATTCAGAGTCAATGACTGACGATTCTGATGCCGATAATTCGGGAATGATGAGCGATGATGAGGGCATGAGTGTTGGCTCAGGCATGAATTATGGGCAAACGTTCGATTCAGAAAACGATAACAATTCGTATGGCCAAAGCGGTGAATATGAGATTGGTGATGGAATTGAATTGTCCACTGGCGAGGGTTCATATCCGGTAAGTTACCAAGGCGCGGATTATTCTGCCGGTGATTCCTATGATGATTCATCAGGCATGGATGAGCTTGAGCCTGAAGACAAATAATTCTTAAGACAAAAACTCATGCAGAAAAAAACTTTGGTTATCTTTTTGGCGGGTGTTGCAATCAATACAAGTTCAAGTAACGTGCATCGATTGTGCTCTCTCAAAACGCAAAGAAAACCGTTAACAGCCACGATGTTTACGGCGTCAGTTAAGGCTGCGCTGAATAATTCGGTGGGTGTGCTTAAGTCTCGCGTTGCGCGGCGAACAGCTCTTCTGTCTGATCGAGTAGAAAAAAAATGTGCAAAAAAATAAAACATCATGAGAAAAAATGTGTGTGTGGTCTAATCCTTAAGGGGGATGTGTATGAAAACGTTACATAAATTGCTTGCTGTGTTAGTTCTTGGTGCCATGGTTGCTCCAGCTGTTGAAGCTAGAGGCAAATGGACCGAAGAGCAAAAAGCTGAAGCTAAAGCAAAACGAGATGCTATGTCACCTGAAGAAAAACAAGCGGCTAAAGAAAAACGCGCTGCCGCAAGAGCAAAAAATGGTGGAAGATGTACGGGTGGCAAGAAGCACAAACGCACTCGATCATAATTAGTGATTAAAAGGGGGCTTTATGCCCCCTCTTTTTTGTGAGGATACTATGAAAATTAATAATAAAATTTTGATGGCGCTTGTAGCGTCGATTTCCCTTGGTGTTATAGCAACTGATGCAACAACTTCTGCACCTGCTGCAACACCTGCGCCAGCCCCTGCTCCAGCAGCTCCTGTAGCAGCAACACCAGTTGTAGCGGCTCCTCCTGCGCCTGCAGCGCCTGCTGTAGCTCCTGCAACTCCTGCAGTGGCAGCAACAACCGCTCCTGTGGCTCCAGTTGAGGCAGCTAAACCAGCTCAAGCAGCTACTACGCAACCAACTGCGCCTACCGCAGCTAATATTGCTGAAGCGGTAGCAGAGAGCCATAATGCGCGGGTTAAGGATGCGGCAGCACTTGCGGCAGAATTAATGAAGCAATTAAGTAAAACAATTGAAGCCGCGGCAGCAGCTCAGGCAGCCAATAAACAAGCTACTCAAGCTCCAGCTGCAGCTAAATAGCGCCAAGATTGGTTATTTGATTAGTTTGTAACAAATTGCAATAACAATTCCTGTTACAAAAATGCTGATGAATGGAACAGAAAGCCCATGCAGAGCAATGTTTTTGTAGCAGAAACTTAAAATACCACAGCAAAAAAGCATTCCAATAATTGGGATACTTTGATGAACTTGGCGGATGCTTCCAGAACGCCTGCCGTTGAATGCTGCAGCAAGATTGAGCATGTATGAAAGAGTAACGCATGCAACGGAGATGTTTTGTAGAGGAATTTGCTGTTGTGTAAAATATAAAAGCATCAGGATTAAGAAAATTTTAAATAAGAGTGCTGTCCATGGGACGGCGCTCTTATTTGTTTTTGTAAGATACGTTTTAAATGGAAAAAAGTTATCTTCCGCGAGTGCATGAAAATTCCAGCTGTTATTTGCAAGGTTGCTAAAAATGCCCGAAACAACAGAGACAAACGCAGCGTTTATCACAATGTTGCCTAAGTATGCTGATGAAAATGTTTTTTCCATGAATTCAACAAGTGCAGCAGGTCCCGGAGAGCATACTCCTTCAAGAATTATGCTTACACTTAGTTGCAGAATCGTGTAGAGCACGAGCACGATGCATCCAGATGCCATGATAACGCGGAAAGCGTTTTGCTGAGCGTTTTCTATTCTATGGCCAATTGCACAAATCGCTTCAAATCCAGAGAATGCAAAAAGAGCTAGTGGAAGCAGTGTTTGGAGTGAAAATTCTGGCGGCAGTATAATCGTTGTGGGTAATCCATTGCGTGCAATAAATGCGCCCACCTA